>Ga0070698_100000402_pt1 | contig 45831 bp, 55 predicted proteins | sample KBSK1502metaG_FD_65477 | JGI IMG/M metagenome (GOLD analysis project Ga0070698, IMG submission 65477) | Corn, switchgrass and miscanthus rhizosphere microbial communities from Kellogg Biological Station, Michigan, USA - KBS K1-50-2 metaG | ecosystem: Host-associated > Plants > Roots >...
AGGCTGGCCAGCGCGTACGACGCCTGGCCCAAGGTGAGCGCCCCGCCGAGCCTGTCGTAATCGCTAGGACGCGATCTCGGGCTTCCGCGCCTCGCGATGCGCCGCGTCCTCTGAGCCCACCATCCGTTCGACGACCGCGCGGTACTGGAGAAGGGCCTGGCGCATGCCTTCGGTCCTGTCCTTCGATGCGTAGCCGAGCCGGTGTGCGCGCTGCACTTCCTGCGGCAGTTCGCGCTCGGTCAGCGGGTGGCCGCGCTCGCGCATCACGGCCATGACGAGCGCCTCGGCCTCGCGCACGGCCTGCTCCGGGGCCTCGACGAACTTGGTTTCGATCTCGTCCCAGTCGTGGACATACCTGTCGCGCGATTCGGGCGTGAGCGGGCGCAGCTTCGGCCGGCTCCGGCCGATGCCCGCGGCCCTGACCAGGAAGAGCAAGACGACGATCACCAGGGCGACCACCAGGATCGCGATTAGGGTTCCCGTGTCCATCTAAGTCGGCACCTCCAACTCAAACAACGCCTGAACTCGGGACCGCACCGGCAGAATTAGCGTCTCCGTGGCCACCGCCAGCGAGCTCCAGGCTCTTCCCAGTTCGCCACCCCGCCCCGCCCAGCCCTGGGGTGCGGCCCTGGCGAACAGGCGCTTCCGCACCGTGCTGCTGGTGCTGGCCGGCGTGCCCATCCTGGCCGCGTACGCGTGGTACGGCCTGGTCTGGCCGTTGTTCTCCAATCAGCCGGACGACTTCCGGCAGGTCTACCTGGAGGGCGCTCGCGTCATCGCGGCCGGGGGCGATCCTTATCAGTGCGGGAGCGGGTTCTGCTCCGGCCACGCGACGGGATGGCTGGGCCTGGCGGGCGCCGTGTACCCACCCTTCACGTTGTGGGTGATGCAGCCGTTCACGCGCTTCGATCCGGCCACGGTGGACGCGATCGCGCTCGTCGCCATCAACGCGTGCCTCTTCGCGTTCATCTGGATCGTGGTGCGCACGCTCGGGATCAAGGACCGGCAGCTGATCGCCGCGGTCACGCTGCTGTGCATCAGCTTTGCGCCGACGTTGATCGAGGTGCAGAACCGCAACTTCCAGGTCGTGCTGCTGCTGCTGAGCAGCGTGCTGCTGGTGGCGTGGCGGCGGGGCGATCGGTGGTGGGCCGGCGTGGCGCTTGGGCTTGGCCTTGCCATCAAGCTGGTCGAGGCGCCGCTGTTGCTGCTCGGTTTGTGGGGGCGGCGGTGGCTGCTCGTCGCCTTTGGTCTCGTCACGTGGGCGCTGCTGTGGCTGGTCGCGGTGCCGAGCCTGCTGCCCGAGTACCTCTTCTCGGTGCTGCCCAAGGCGGGCCGGGGCTCGGGCGACGAAATGAACGTAGCGCCCCTCGGCGCCGTCGCCCGCATCTTTCACCCCGAGAGCCTGTACCTGCAAGGGCTGGGCGTCGACGTGCCCGTCCTGGCCGTGACCGCCGCGATCGGGCTCGGGGTGCTGGCGCTCACCGCATGGGCGCTGCGCTCGCCGCGACCCGACGCGCAGGGCCGCGCGCTCGAGCTGTCGGCGGCATTCGCGGCGATGCCGCTGCTTCTGACGCTGGTGTGGGCCGGGCAGCTCGTCCTTCTGCTGCTGCCGATGATCGTGCTCCTGGACCTGGGCCTGCGGCTGCAAGCGCGGCGCCTCGTGGCCGCGGTGGCGGTGAGCTGGCTGCTCATCGGCCCGTCTTACCTCGCGTTCACCAACGCGTTCGCGATCGGCTTCGGATTCCCGGCGCTGTTCGAGGTGTGGGTCGACTCAGCGCTGGCCGGGGCCGTGCTGTTGTGGCTCGGCACGCTATACGCGCTGCGCCTCAACGGAGTGCGCAACGCCTGAAATACCTCGGTCGGTGAGCGCGTTGTACCCTTGTGGAGCTCCGGCAGGCAATGCTCTGGAGTGGCCTGCTGCTGGGGAGTCAGGCGACCGACACACTAACCACCGCGATCGATCGTGCGCGGGGTGCGATGGAGGCGATGCCGGTAAGCGCGCAGCTCCTCGACGTCGGGGGTGTCGCGCTGTTCTGGACATTCAAGTTGATGATCGTCGCAGGCGCCGCCGCCGCCCTGATCGCGGCGGCGCGAAAGGCCAGCGACAACCGGCACCGGCTTTCGCTCTTCACCTTCCGCGCCTCGCTCGTCGCGGTTCAGGCCGTGACGGTGTGCCTCGCCTGCGTGTCGCTCAGCAACTTAGCGCTGCTGAGCTCGATCCAGTAACCGGCTGCCTTCAGTACAGGCCCAGGCGCATCAGTCGGGCCCTGTGCACCGGCGAGACGCTGTCCCCCTGATGGCGGTCCCAGGCCTGCACGCAGCTTTCGCACGTGCAGCCGGGACCGTCCGATAGAGAGCTCTTTCGCCGAGCCCTGCGGGTCAATTTCCGGAACGCTGCAAGGATCTTTTTGCGACGTAGTGCTGTCATGTTTCCTCCGGGGTTGCTAGGACGTTAATGGGGACAACGGCTGAGGGTCAAATTTCTTGTCAGCGTGACGCTCAACGGCGCCTGGTGAGTTCAAAACTCACTGACTTTGGTTAGTCCTCCGAGGGTCGGCGTTAGAGCTTGCCACGAGGGGACAGGGATGCAGTCGTCATCCACCGATACAGGAGGGATTCATGCACAGGTTGCGATTCGCGATCCTTGGCGCCGTGGCGGCGCTTGCGCTGGGGACGGCCTCTGCCGTCGCCATGCAGGAGAACGCCGGCGGCGGCACGGACCCGGACCAGCACGGCGACAACGTCGCCTCCGCGGCTCGGACGACATGTCCGCACGGCCCCAACGGCGTGCACGGTGAGTGCGTAAGCGACGTCGCCTCGTCGAAGAGCGAAAAAGGTGAGGAGACCTCCAGCACCAACCCCTGCAAGGCCGCGGACGTCAACGAAGACAAGTCAGAGACCGCGCCCGCGAAGGGCGACAAGGCCGCCAGGGCCACAGCCAAGGCCGAGGACAAGACCGAGCACAAGACGTTTGCCGCCTGCATGGCGAGCCAGCCAGACAACGACACGGAAGCCGCCGAGGCACCAGAAACCTCGGACGCGTCCGACGCGTCGGGTAGCTAGACCGGCCATGACCTGGTAAGAGGGGGCGGAGCTGCTGCTCCGCTCCTTTTCTTTACGAGGCGGGCAGGGTCGGCGCGGGCGCCGGACCCGTCAGCTCACGCTCGAACCACGTGATGACGCCGGCCATGATCGCGGCCCCATACGGCACTGTGAAGAGCAGGCCGACGCAGCAGACGATGACTCCGAGCCCGCTGATGATGTTGGCCACCAGGAGCAGCACGGCTGCCAGCACGGTCGGGCTCGGGTTGCCCGTGGCCAGCGCCCAGATGCCCGCGACGTCGAAGCCGCCGTTGAAGCCGCCGCGGTAGGTGTTCAGGAAGATCGCCGGCGAGAGGAAGAGGAGCAGCACCAGGGCGGCGAGGTAGAGCAGGCCGCCGAGCGCGGTCAGGCCCGAGCTGTCGCTGGACGTCCCGATCCCGTTGGCGATGCCGCCAGGCAGGAAGAGCACGATGACATACACGACCAGCACAGCCCACAGCGCGATCCCGCGTTCGAGGTGGAAGCCTGCCGGGGCCAGCTCGCGACGCCCCGCCCGGTAGTTGTCGACCGTCATCAAGAGCCAGCCCAGCAGCGCGATGGTGCCGACGATGGGGATGATGGCGATGAGTCCCTGGACGATCATCTTGGGGAACCAGCCCGGGTCGGAGAACGGCCAGCTGAAGCTGTCGCCGACGTTCGTCATCGGGCCGGAGTGTAGCGCCTAACCGATCAGCTCGCGAGACCCGTGAAGCCTGCGCGCCGGCTGCACGGGACCGCGGTCGAACGCGACGATCAGCTCACGTTTGCCAGCACGCCGGAACGCCGCTGCGCCGACCGCACCGCGACCACGCCGACGAGCGCAGAAAGAACGATGAGTACCTGTAGCCAACGGATCTTGCTGCCCACCGAATCGCACCTCCTTGGATGAGATGCCAGCTAAACGCCACGCCGGTGCGGCGGTTACGGTGGCGCGGCGCACGGTGACTGTGATGGGCCGACGCAAAGTGTGCAATTAGAGGTCGGCGCAAGCGCATTTCGGGCGGGCAGCGGCCGCGTTTTGCACACTTCTTCGGGGTCGATTACGGGGGAGGCGCTAGGTGGCTTGGACGCGCTGAGGATCGACTCGTACCCCCGCCATGGGCGGCTTCACCAGACCGCCGTCTGAATCTCCACCAACCCGATCGACCAGGAAGTAGGTCAGCGTTGGGCCTTTTCCTTTCACGTCGACCACGCCGCGCCGCTCGAAGACAAAGTCGTCCTTGAGGCGCTCATGGACCGCTTCGGTGACCTGGATCCGATCGGGAAGGCCGTGTGACTCCATGCGGCTCGCCACGTTGACGGTGTCGCCCCACAGGTCGTAGTGGAACTTCTCACGACCCACGATTCCGGCCACCGCCGGGCCAGAGTTGATCCCGATTCGGAAGCTGAGGTCCCAATCGTGAGCCTTGTTGAGGCGGGCCACCTCGCGCCGCAGGTCGAGAGCCATGGCGCAGACCGCATGCGCGTGGTCAGGCCGCGCCACCGGCACGCCCGCCGCGACCATGTAGGAATCACCGATCGTCCGAATCTTCTCGAGGCCGTATCGACTGACCAGGCCGTCAAATACAGAAAAGACTTCGTTGAGGACGGCGACCGTCTCCGCGGGAGTCTCGCGCGCGGAACGAACGGTGAAGCCGGCAAGGTCCGCAAACAGAACCGTGACGTCGTCGTGCTGGTCGGCGATCGGCTCTTCGCCTCGCTTCAGGCGGGCGGCGATCGGCCCAGGAAGAACGTTCAGGAGCAACCTCTCCGAGCGCCGTTCGGCCGCGTCGCGCTGGGCGCGGAAGTACGAAAGGGCCACAAAGGTCAGCGATCCGATGCCCGCGATGTTGAGGGCGAAGAGGGTGAGGATCGCGATATTCGGCAGCGGCTGCACTCGCGCCACCGTTCCGTCGAGCAGGGCGGCCAGGACGAGGTCGGCGACGAAGATGGCGAGCCAGATCGCCGTCTCTCGAGCTGGTCTGAGGAGCAACGCGAACAGCGGCGCCATGAAGGCCCACATGACGACCGCACTCCCGTGTACGTAACCCCCAAGGCTCAGCTGGAGCAACAGGGGGAGCACGATCCCGGAGCCGAGGAAGGGCAACGGAAGAAGCCCCAGCTTCTTGGTCCGAACAAACGTGACGAGGATTGCCACGACCACCACGTCGATGGCGAGCGGGATGAGACCGCTCAGGGGCTTGCCGAGGACCGCATACATGACCGCCCAGACCACACCGGCGATCCCGGCGCCCAGGCTTATGACCACGAAGACTTCCTTCGTGACCCTGTCCTGGTCGGAGTCTGTGGGCAGGCACCCGATCTCCAGGACCCGCCGTAGTCGATGCGCTATTGGGGCGCGTGCCACCGGCCTCATTCTGATCTGCCGATGGGCGAACCTACGACGTCAAGTCGACGCGGACTCTGACTTCCGACAGCGCGTGGCTAACCAATCAGGACGGACGCCTCTAGGCGAGGCAGGCGACTCCGACGAGTCAGGCCTGAACCGGCACCTCGAAAACCTGGTCGGTGGGGTGTCCAGCTCGCTCGTGGATCCGCTTGACTGCTTCGGCATTCGGCGCCTCGGACAGGCAGAAGACCTTGCCGGTCTTGGGGTCGGCCCAAGCGTGCTTGAAGTTGACTCCCTCTTCGTCCTGGATGTCGAGGTCCGCCTGATGGGCTTCCGCCAGCTGCTCAGGCGTGATTCCGTCCATTCCGTCGTGAACGTCCATGAATTCCGGCATAGTGCTTCTCCCGTGACTAAATGCAGATTGTGATCCGCGTGAGTCTAGCGCGGCTCAGGCTTCGACATTGATTGCGTAGGCATTCAAAGCCATGCTGGGCCGTGGTTTCCGCATCGCGAACCAAATCGAGGTTGGTGGAGCTGTGATCCACCTTGTGTGAGCCAACTAGCAAGCGCTGCACGCCACCCTTCCCAAGTTGTCTACTACGGACATGCAGCTGACTAAGACCTTCCCCGCTGAGGCTTTCCGAGATGCGCTCGAATCCTGGTCGTGGTTACCTCTGGCCGGCAAGGTGCCCGTACTCGCCACGGCCTTCGGCGACGTCATCCTCCAAGACCCTGACGGCTATTGGTTCTTGGATGCGGCCGGAGGCAAGCTGGACAAGATCGCATCGAACCGCGACGAGCTCAAGGCTGCGCTTTCAAGCCCCGGAGGACAAAACCAGTACTTGTTGGCAGGCTTGGCTTACGCCGCCGAAACTCAGGGTTTGATCCTGGCGGAGTCGGAGGTCTTCGACTTTACGCAGCCCCCGGTTCTGGGAGGGCAGTTCGTGGTCGAAAACCTGCAACCGAAGGATTTCGTGGTTTCGTTGAACATCTCAGGCCAGATCCACAACCAAGTTCGCAACTTGCCTCCCGGGACAAAGATCTCGAACATCAAAATCAGTTGACCGGCGGCGACTTAAGGATCGAGGTTGACTTGCCAACATCCTCGCCTAGCGTTCCGGCGACTTCGGTTCGCGTTATGGAAAGCCCGTCGAATTGAAGTGGGCCGAAGTTTCCGTAACGCAGGAAGGTCCTCAGATTGTTCTTCCCAAAAGCCTGGTGGCAATACGGCGTGCCCGATCTGGGACAAGTGGCTGATAGCTTCATCGAGCGCAAAGCTGCACGTGTGATCGTGATCGATCCAGAAGGAGCGGTGCTACTTCAGCAGATTGAGGGTGACGCAGGCGTCAGTTCATGGATCACGCCTGGCGGCGGCTTGTCGCCAGGCGAGTCGTACGAGGAAGCGGCTAGGCGAACTCGCGGAGGAGGTTGGCCTGCGTGAAGTCGAACTGGGGCCGTGGGTGTGGCGTCGCACTTCTCAGTTCGCTTTTCGAGGCGTTCGCTACCGGCAGCGAGAGAGGTTCTACGTGGCGCACGCATCACGGTTCACTTTCGACCACAGCGGATTAGAGGACATCGAAGTCGGCGTGGTCCTTGATCATCGATGGTGGTCGGTTGATGAGATCGAGTCTGCTCATGACGAGGTGTTCTGGCCGCGCCGGCTCGCAGAGTTGCTTCGGCCCCTTGTCGCCGGGAACATGCCGACCGAAGTGGTTGACGCGGGAGAGTAACGAATCTTCTCGGCAACAGCGGTGGGCGACTTCGGTTCGCGTTATGAAAAGCCCGCCGAATTGGATTGGGCCGCGCTGGACTCGAAGCGCTGCCGACCGAATTCCGAAGCTCTTAGGATGATCTCGACTCGTTACCCGGTCATCGTGCACTGGCGACTAGAAGTGAGGAAGCGGAATGTTGGGTGACTATCCGATAGACGTGGTCTTGCTGGCGACCGACCTCGATGCATCAAGGGATTTCTATCGAGACAAGATTGGACTTCAAATCGTGACCGAGAACGCCAGTGCCGTCACCTTCAAGTGCGGAAACGGCAGCCAGCTCGCCATCTCCAAGAGCTCGGTCGGAACGGCGGATGAGCAGACTCAGGCTGCTTGGCGCGTCGCTGATCTCGAGCAGGAGCTCGCTAGCTTGCGCTCGCGAGGTGTCGAGATTCAGGAATATGACCTCCCGGGCCTCAAGACCGTAGATGGAGTCGCGGACATTGGCTTTGCCCGGATGGCATGGTTCGTCGACCCGGGCAAGAATTGTGTCGGCATCATGCAGCTGAAGTGATCGGCTGCGATCGGTAGGCCTTGTTAAGGGCCGCTGATCGCGCCGTGAGATTCCGTCACACTCGGGCGGGATGATCGACAAGCCTGAGCGGACGCTAAGGGAGGTCTTCGGGCTCGACGCCTTCAGGCCGGGACAGTCGGATGTTGTGGCCGCTATGCTCGCGGGCCGCGACGTCCTGTGCGTCGCGCCCACCGGCTCCGGCAAGAGCATCAGCTACTGGGTGCCGGCGGTCGTCGATGGCGGGCTGACGCTGGTGGTTTCGCCCCTGATCGCCCTCATGAAGGACCAGGTCGACCGTCTGACCGAGCGCGGAGTCGCCGCCACATTCGTCAACTCGTCGGTCGAGCCGTCGGAGCGCCGCGAGAGACTCGAGCGCGCCCTCACCGGCGAGTACCGACTCCTGTTCCTGGCGCCCGAGAGGCTCGCCCGGCCTGGCTTCGTTGACCAGCTTGCCAGGCTGCGCATCGGCCGCATCGTGGTGGACGAGGCGCACTGCATATCGACGTGGGGCCACGACTTTCGCCCCGACTATCGGTTGCTGTCCGCGGCGATCTCAGCGTGCGGGCGACCCCCCGTCGCCGCATTCACGGCGACCGCGACCCCGCAGGTTCGAGCCGACATCGCCAGCAGTCTGCAGCTCCGCGATCCATTCATCTCAGTCAGCGGATTCAACCGGCCGACACTCACGCTCACGGTCATCCGGTGCCGTGGCGAGCGCGCCAAGCGCGATCAGCTGCGCAGCCTGCTCGCCACGCCCGGGCAGCAGGCGCTCGTTTACGTCGGCACGGTGTCCGCGGCGGAAGAGCTGGCGGGCGAGCTCCGCGTCCCTTGCTATCACGGCCGCCAGGACGCAGAGGTTCGGCGCCGAACGCATGACGACTTCACCGCCGGACGCACCCAGGTCGTGGTGGCGACGTCCGCGTTCGGGATGGGAGTCGACATCCCTGGCATTCGTCGTGTCATCCACTACCACATTCCCGGCAGCCTGGAGGCGTACTACCAGGAGGCGGGACGCGCGGGCCGCGACGGAAGGCCGGCGGAGTGCACGCTCCTCTTCAGGCCGTCTGATCGCGACCTCCAGGCCTTCTTCATCGAACAGTCCGGCCTGGAGGACGGCTCGCCTCTCAAAGAACACGCCTATGCACGCCTGGCGCAGATGATGGCCTACGCGGAGATGCGCGAATGCCGGCACGCACGCATCGCCGACTACTTCGGCGAGGAGGGCGTCCCGCGCCGGTGCCATGCGTGCGACAACTGCCTCACCGCCTCGCCCCCCGAAGAGCCGGTGGCGGCCGAGGCGGTGCAGGCAGCGCTCGCCGCAACCGCCAAGTTCAGCGGGCGGGTCGGGCTGGCCAATGTTGCCGCCGTCCTCGGCGGCCGGCGAACCAGGTGGTCGACCGGCCAGCCCTGGGTGCAAGACCTGCCCTTCCACGGCGCACTGGACCGGTGGAAGGAGGAGCGGATCAGGCTTCTGCTGTCAGGGCTCATCAACGCCGGCCTCGCCCGCCAGAGCTCCGGGGAATACCCGGTGGTGGAGATCACTTCCAAGGGCCGCGCGGCGTTGGTCTCGAAGACAACCCCTGCCCTGACGCTGCCGGCCGAGCCGACGAGTGTCCGGCCGGGAGATTTACCACTGCAGACGCTTGATCGATTGCGACATTGGAGGCTCGAGACCGCACGGGCCGCCGGCGTGCCCGCCTACGTCGTGTTTCACGACACGACGCTGGCGGCCATCGCATCGGCGCGACCGACGAGCCTGAACGAGCTGCTGCGCGTTTCGGGAGTGGGCGACTCGAAGCTCCGCAAGTACGGCGAGGAAGTCCTCGAAGTGCTGCGCGCAGCCCCCGTATGACGCCGTCTGGGTGATGAAAGGAAGTTCTAGGTGGCGGCTCTAGGCTGACTGCGGAGGATCCCTGGGATTAGGAAACCCAGGACAGCTCCACCCCCCGGGAATAACAAACCGAGCGCGTTGGCGGGATCAAGGATGGCCGTCTCCTGGAGAAGGAGCCCAAGCCCGAGGCCCGCAACGACACCGACGACCAGCCCGATAATGCGGATGTTGCCGGTTGGAACCTGCGTGAGGGTGGCCAACAGCCCGATCAGGCCGAGCAGCGCCGCGATCAATCCCAGAATTCCGGCCCAAGTCGTGAGCGGACTTACGTCGTCCACGACGATCAGGACGGAGCCGTCGCAGCTGGTGCTGGTTCCAGCGACGGCGAGGACGCGGGTGTACGGCGAATAATCCGCGATCCGGTATGGACCCGCGGTCCCGGTGGTGCTGGTGCCGGTGCGGTCAAGGAGCGGAAGACCGATGCCGAACAGGACCACCTTGAGCTGCGCAGTCCGCTGAGACGTGGGTGCCGTCGCCACCCCGGTCAGCACGTCCGCGGCAGTGACGTGCCACACAGTTGCGCTCGTTAGATCGACGGTTCCAGACTTGGAGGCGGTGCCGGTGGCTGTGCACCCACCGCTCACGTTCGCCTGAACCGCTGCAGGTACCACCGTGAGGCCCACCAGGACCAGCACGAATGCGCACGAGATGCGAGCGGCTAGGGGGAACTTACCCACGCCGCATACATTGCGCCAAAAAGCCTGATGGTGGGCCAACCCCATGTAACGCGCGATGGCGTCCGAGCCAACTGGACCACGACGTCTGTCGCCCTCGGTTCGCGTTGTGGAAAGCCCATCGAATTGAAGTGGGCCGAAGTTTCCGTAACGCGAACCGCTGGCTGACCGTGGAAGGACCCTGGATCAGCCTCGGCGAGCCTGGCGGCGATAATCGATTGGATAGCGAGGGTCGCATCCAACAAAGTCCGCGCTCACCGGGCGAACTGTGGATGCGCGCTTGAGGCGCTTCGCAAATCGATTATTGGCGACCCGTTTGAACGCGGGTAATGTTGTCGCAGCCATAGACCGCCGCAAGCTCCGCTAGCGACGCCGCTATCACCTGACCAACCAGGTCGTCAGCGCCGGGCTGGCTCACGACGGTCAATAACCCAAGATCGTTGATGCTTACCGTGCCAACCGGTTCGAGGAGCTTCTCAAGTCGGTCATTTCCAGCGCTGACTTCGATGCGCAGGCCACCCGTCTCCGTCCTCATCACTTGAGCGAAAGCCCGACCGCTTGGTAGCTGGAAGACCCCGAACTGGCCCTTTTTGACCAGGCCCTGGACGTAGCTCGACGCGACGGTGGAATCGATCCCAGCAATCGGCGCTGACGTGTTGCGCCATTTCCGCAGCAGGCGAATCATTTGCGTGGGTCGGATTATGCGACTGGTGCGCCGTAGTTTCCGTAACGCGAACCTGGGCATCAGGATCATCGGCCACCCGATGACGCTCTGGGGAAGAATTGACTTGTGGCGACGCAGTTCCAGGACCTCGGCTTTGCCCCTTCTTATGAGGTCGAGGTCGATCCCGAGTTCCCACCCTCAGGCGACTGGGGCGCGCCCGAGTTCCGCTTCGGGCATAGATCAGGCGAAACATTGGCGATACGTATCCGTCCCCTTCACGGCGTCCCTTGGATAGCCTCGTTTGCGATTGAAACTCGCGGCCGGCTGATAACTGGTCTATACGGCTGCCCAAACCCAGAGCACCTGTTAGTCGTGACCGGAACCGATGTGTATCTGACACACGTGACAGAACCAGGCGGCGTGGATGATCTCCCCATTTGGCCGGTGCTCGTCGTGCGCAGACTGCCAGCAACCGATTTGGTAGTCATCGGATCGTTCACGAACCTTGCCGCGATCGATGAGTTTGGTCCGCGTTGGGTGACCGACCGTCTGTTCCTGGACGACCTTGAAATCGTCGATGGCCCGCCTGGAAAGATTTACGTCAAGGGCTTGGTCAGTTTGACCGCCAGTGATCCGGAACTTCTCGTAATCGACGCGGACCGAGGCACTGTCATCGAAGGGCACTGGGATCCCTCAGTCGCCGGTCCATATGGCCGACCTGGCTGGCGCCGTAGGGGGATCTGACCGAGGAAAGGTTAGCGCGCACGCGGACGTCATCCCAACCTTCGGCTTTCGACGAGTTTGGTTCGCGTTACAGAAAGTCGTCCGAATTGGTGGTGGGCCGTGGTTTCCGTAACGCGAACCATCTCGAGATTGTGAGCCGGGCCGTCCGTCTAACCTGAGGTGCGTCCTAAAGCCCCACAACGGGACACGTGACCTGCCGTACTAGCGGCACGTGATCATGTATGCGCTGAGAGCTGTGTATCAAGATCGAGAGGCCCCAGCGTCACCGGGTGGTGTTATCAGGCTCAAGAAGCACCAATTTCATAATCTGCGCGAAAGCGAATCCGGCAGAGTGAAGAGGAGTTGACTGTGGAATCCGATCAGTTGGTCATCGGTCAATTTGCCGAGACGCTGATGCAGTTCGTGAGAGACGAAGCCATTTCAGACTGTGACCGTCTCACGGATGGACGGACTAGGGGACCACAGGGTGATCGGTGGAGACACGCGCTCGGCGAGTTGACAGCACAGGACGCCGTCAGCCTTTTGATCCCAGATATCGTCGATCAGGTTCTGTTCCACCTGATGGACGCCATCGACAATGACCACCTTCCGCTTGCCTGGCAGCGCCAGGATCAGTCCCATGTTTCTTTGGCTCGAGCAGGACACGGCGAAATGGCTGGCTGGGTTGCCATGGGTAAGGGTGGCTGGATTGAGAGATTCTCGAAGCAGCGCTTCACCGACTATCTGGCCGACTTGCCCTGACAATTTGGGCCAAGTGTGGGCCGCGGTGGACTCGAACCACCTACCTCCGCGTTAACGCGGCGTGAACGACGTGGCGTCGAATACGCGACAGCGAGCGACGTGGCGGGGTGTTATCAGTTGCCGCGACACGATCGAAGATGCGCCTTGCCTCCGCGTAGGTCAGCGTGCCCCGTTGACGCAGCGCTGCGGCGATCGCCTCGACCTGCGGCCAGGTGTCGTCGAGGATCGACTCGCCGAAGTCGATTCCATGAACTTGGAAACGAAGGCGTGGGTCGACGTCCTCCAGGTCGCGTGCCATCGCGCGGGCTGCGGTCATGAGAAGCAGGTTGAGGTTGTCACCCGCTGGCGGCCATAAACCCTGGCTCCGGTTATGGCTCGCGAGATACCGCGCTTCAGCCAGCGGTCCCATGTTGGTGATCAGGTCTCCGATGCTCGGTTCGCAGCTCACGCGCTTGCCCACGCGAACCACACCTAGCAGGCCGCGAGATCGAGGGCAAATGGGTGACGTAGCGAAATGACTGATGAAGCACCAAGCGGCCGACCACGTGACCCGCCTCGTGGTACGCGATCTCTTCATATCTCACCTCAGGCCGGCGAGATTTGCGCGCGAACTTGATGATGATCTTCATGGGGGATAGACCGGGATCGCGTTGACCCCGGTCTTTGTCGTCACTACTTATGCTCGTTGCCAGCGATCTCTCAGTCGGAGTCGAACCTCTTCAGTCACAGCAATAAGCGGCCAGCCGTCATCCGACAGCAGCGCGGCTCGCTCCGTAGGTGAGCACGTGCGCTCGATCATCAGAATCCAGCGCTCGATCATGTCGTCCCACGGCTTGGCGTACTCGACCCAAGCGCGGTGGATCTCGCCGGACTCCCAAGCGCGCGAGATGTCTTCAGTCACGTCGATGGTGAGCTGTTGCTCGGCGTTCTTATCGGGAGACGCACGGACGGCGCGATTTGATGAGTCGGATCGTTCAACAGGCATGGCAAGGACAATCCTTTGTCGTCCCCGACAGGCCCAGATCCGGCATAACTGACTGCAATCCCGCTCGGCCGGACACCGAATTGTCACGCCCTTTTCGGTTCTCCGGAATTCTCCGGACCGAACACGCAGGGCATCTCAGCGGTACATGACTGCTTCGGGGCAGCACTGCCACTCTACGACCAGCAAACTCAGGTCTGCAACACTCAAACAAGCCTCGATCAAGCCGCGCCGGTATCCTCACGGTATGGCGAGGATCTTTATTAGTTACTCGTCCCACGACAAGACTGTCGCTCGGACACTATTTGACGACCTTCAGAGACTAGGTCACCAGCCGTGGCTCGATGAATACGCCATTCGGGTCGGCGACTCGATCCCAGGCAAAATCGAGGAAGGCTTGCAGAACGCGGACTTCGTTGCCGTTTTGCTTTCGCCGTCTGCTGTGCAGTCGGGTTGGGTCGATCGCGAATGGAAAACTAAGTATTGGACCGAGGTCTCGGCAGGACGCGTGATGGTCCTTCCGGTTCTGTTAGAGGATTGCGAAATTCCCGTACTGCTCGCCCCGAAAAAGTACGCAGATTTGCGCAACTATGCGACCGGTCTGGTTCAGCTCGTTGGTGCCATCGATCCTGGAATTCCGCCCATGGCGGGTCCGCCAGCTGCTCTTGAGATGCCTCCGGCTGCAGATCAGATAGCCAAGCTGATCGCTAAGGTCCAGTCCCGCGCAGTGCCGTTGTCTCAGTGCTTCGCCGAGGCCCTACAACTCGCTATCAAGCTAAAAGACGAATCCCTTCAGAGCCTTTGCCGCCACGAACTCCGCGGATGGTCGGCCGACACCAATGCGGATGACACGCCGACATACCGCAAGGTTGAAATGTTCCTGTCGCCGGTTCAGATCAACATGAACTACGTGGGATTCGGTGGAAGCTCTTCTGCAGCCTTCTCCTATATGCAGCGGTCGAAAGACTACGCTCCGTATTCGATGGTCTTCGGAGAGCCTATCAGTCAAATCGAGGCCAGGCCGCCACCCGACCCCGATAAGGGATTGCTGTCAGTAACCCTCAAGTGGTCTGACGTTCAGGACAACGCGCCAGCCCCAGACGCGATCTTGTATGCATACGCGCCGGGTGATTCGTATGCGGAGGTGTTGGAGAGGATCCGAACAGAGCTGACCGCCCAGCTCCTAAACCTGTTGCCGTCGGTGGGTCAACCACCGGACCGCTGAACGCCTTGCTTGACGCGCTGCAGGCGATTGGTGCTTGGTTGGACCCCGAGCACCATCAGGGCCTTTGGTTGATGCTCACTGCCCTCGTCCTGTTGATTGCTGCCATCGCCGCAGGTCTCCAACTAAGCGAGGCACGGCGCCTCAGGCGAGCCCAGGTCCGTCCCTTCGTGGTGATGGAGTTCCACCTTCCTTACAGCTCATTCATCTACCTCCGGTTTTCCAACCTAGGCGCGACCATGGCCAGAAACGTGCGCTTTACCTTCGACCGCCCACTCGCCTCAAACGTCCCAAACGTGAAGGTGATGGACCTTCAGATTCTGAAGTCCGGCATTGAGTCACTTCCCCCGGGCCGCGTGATCGACACATTTTTTGACAACTTCATCGGGCGAGACGAAAAGGAGGACCGGTATGTCGTGACAATCACGTATCGAGGCGATGGATACCGCAAGCCTTTCAAGGAAAGAATGGACCTTGACCTCGGCCTTTACAGAAACACCAGCCCGATCCGTCTCAAAGGCCTGCATGAGATGCACGCGGAGCTGGCGACGATCGCCAAGGCTCTTGAGCACTTCAAGGCAAGCGGCGGCGATGGTCTCTTGGCGGTATCCCCCGAAGATCTCGCCGAGCGTGAGGCCGCTTGGCGGGCACACTTCTCCGCGCCCGCGCAAACTGACGCTGCACCTGCCGCGCCCGAACCAAAACGTTCAAAACGGTCCAGGCGTCACGCCGCAAGAAAGGTCGAGCCCGCGCCACCCGACCCAGGCGTGACCTGAAACGATCGGCGCGTGGCGCGCCACGCTGACCTCTGCCCCGGTTGAACGCGTCGAACGCGTGATTTCCCAGGTTCGCAGGGCACGCTGGCAGGCGGGTCAGCGTGGGTCGCTCACGTCGCATCCTCACCGGCGGCGCCGCCCTCAAGCATCAGCAAGCGTTGAGCGAGCCTGGCACGGATCTCGGGAAGCTCAGCGAGTACTTCGAAGATCGCGGTTCGGATCCTCTGCCACTCCGGCGCCTGCCACAGGTTGACCGTGACGGTGGGAGCGTCGCTGAACTCACCGCGCGCTTTGCCGATGATCTCGAGCGTCCGCAGGCGTTCCCTGTAGGCAGCCAACCACACCGAGACTTCTTTGCTCGCTGCCGTCTTCCTCATCAACTCTTCGAGCGGGACCAAACCGTCTTCTATGCGCTGAACTACCGACTGTGGCGAGGCCTTGCTCGCACCGGTGCGCGCTCTCTTGATGGAGGCAAACTCGGTCGTCGACATGTGCCTGGTGTGGTGGTTGGACAGCGCCGTGATGCTCATGCCATACCGCTGCGACAGCTTGCGCAAAGGAATTCTCGCCGCGAGGGCCTGGTTGATGTCGGCCTTGTCCGGATGGTTGCAAATCGAGCAGGAATTCCGGCCACCGACTCTGTTGCGGTGTTTCATCGTCAAACCTCGTTCAAATCCTGTGTTCAGGTGGGTTGATAGCGTCAAGTTGAACCAAGACGGTGCTTTTCCTCATCGTGGCGATCCGCATGAGGGGTGTACGTGCGTCATCGCTCAGATGTCCCCGCGCCGACGCGCTCGCTCCAACTCGATCGCCCAACCGAACCACTGATGCTTCGGCTCGCGCACTTCAATCCGCTGAGCAGCGATCTCTGTGCCACCAACACGCGGCTGCTGTGGCTCCAACGTCAGCGGCTGCGGTCGTGAGCTCACGCCGCTGTCACGCGATACCTGACCTGTCTTCTGCGCCGCCTCAACTGCAGCGATACGCTCTTGCGTCAGCTGACCTGTACGAGCCCATTGTCTGATCTGCGCGCGGGTGATCATCTCAGCGCTTCGCTCGGGTTCGGTGCGACAGGGCGCTTGACCTGCTCGGCGGCGTAGTCGCGGCCTGCGCGAGCCAAGCCGATTACTCGACGGACTTGATCGAACTGGCCGAGTGCTGCAGCGCGTGCGCGCTGACTGTCGGTTCCATTGACTGCGAGGCCTTCGAAAGCTGCTCGCCTGAGGCCCGCCGCGTCCTTCAAGCGGAATCGCGCGGCCATCGACAAACCAAACGGACCGGCCATGAGGCTGGCATAGCGCGGCTCCGCAGCTAGCTGAGTCAAAAGGACGCTGGCGTCGTCCGCGGTCATGGCCATCGCATAGTTGTTGACCTCGTTGATCAGCGCGAAGTCGTTGCGCGAATCGTGGTGGAACAACTGCGTCCGGTGCCGACCTTCGGCCACGTCGGCGTGCACCTCGGCCTCCTCCAGCAGCTTCTGCGTCGCGGCGTGAAGCTCGCTCGGGATCGCCGCCAGCAGTCGCTCTCTCCCAACGGGATTCATTTCGTCATTGGCTCGCAACGCCGCGGCTTTGGCGCGTGCGTCCCGGCTCAGCTGGTTAACGCCTTCGATCAGCCGCGTGATCTGCCCGGCGATCGTCGCGACCGAGTCGTCGCCGCCGACGATGGCTGAAGTCGCGGCGCGCAGTTCTTGGGCGGACATGTCTGTGAGCGCGGACGGGTCTTTCATCTGTGATCACTCCCTTGCCGGTCGGCCCGGCGAATCCGAACGATTGACGGCACACACGGATGGACGGCGCCGAGGAGCGGAGGTCCGGTCCTCAACCCGACGCCGCCCATGCGCGCGGCCCCTCGCTCATCGCCTGCTCCGGCGTGTGCGCGGTTCGCGAATAGTGCGAGTCGCACTCTTCGCACTCTTCCTCGAGTTGCTCGAAGAGTGCTGTTTCCCATCTGTCGAAGAATGCGAAGAATTCGATATGGCATTGTTCGTGCGACGAATTTGCACCATAAGCGCCGCCGGCAGCATCAGTTCCCACCCAGCGTCGAAGTCCAATTTCCGCGGGACGATTTGCAGCTTCTTCTTCGCGGAGGTCCAGGCGTAATCGCTGATGCCGAGTTCCTTAGCGGCACTTCGCAACTCTTTGGAAGATCGCGCGCCGTTGGCCAACTCAATGCGAAAGAAGTCGATCGCCTCGCGCACTTTCTCCGGGGCTTCTGCTCGACCTGTCAGCAGGTCATCAGCCGAGTAATCCGACTCGCAGACGAAAAGCAGGTGTGCGTGTGCCACGTTGCGCCCTTTGATCTCCAACGTGCGTTCCTCCATCTCGTACACGAGCGAAGCGGCTTCTTTGCCGTAGTTGCTCTTGACGTGAGTGAGGATTCGCTGCTGCTCCGAGTCTGGACTCCGATGCACGAACAGCACCGACCGCGCCGGGCCGGTGATGCCGCCCTGCGAACCGGCGACGCGTTGCAACGCCAAGCCTTCGGTGCGCTTGTTGAAGTGCATGACTCCAATGACCGCGCAATCGTTGGCCTGCGCGATGCGCGCCAGCGGAGTCATCATGTACTCGCGCAACTGCTCGTCCTTGAAGGCGCTGATCAGCCGCGTGTTGATGTGGCCGAGCAGGGGATCGATCACGAGCAAACGGAAGTCGCCCTGCTCGACAGCCAGAGCGAGTTGGTTTATGTCGTCGGGAAAGCGAATCTGGCCAACGTCATCTTCCTTGATCTTCACCGAGATGAAGCTGACGTTCTCGAGGACCGCGTTGGCCGCGCGGAGTCGAGGCTTGATCGTGGTCCGAATGCTGTCTTCAGTCGAGGTGATCAGCACCTTCGCCGGCGTGTCGCCGAAGTCGCCACGGGTGAGGCAGGCGACGACCTCGATCCACCACAGCGTTTTGCCGTCGCCAGGCATGCCAGCGATCAGCGTTAGCTCGCCGCGTGGCACGCGCTTCGGCACCAGGAAGTCGACCACGTCCTCTTCGACGTCGATCGCCGGGGTGATCACGAGCTTGCGACGCGGTTCGATCGCGCGCTGTTCCTGACCGTTCGGCGAGGTCGTGCGCGTAGATTCCGCCGTCCGCGGTTTCGTCCTCACGCGTCGTTCCCCGCCAATCGCAATAGGTCGGCCTTGGTGTGATCGAGCGCCCACCAATCGCTAAGGTCGGAGTCCTCGGCCATTCCGGGCAGCGCGATTACGCGCACGGTGGCGGCGATGCCAGCGAGCGAGCTTGCCACCTGCGCCGCGTGCTCGCGACCCGGATCGTCGTTGTCGGGCACGATCGCGACCTGGCGACCGCGTAGGAATTCGGCATACTCATCGCGCCACTTGCCTGCGCCCATCGGCGCGGTCGTCGCTACGAGGCCGTGCGCGACAGTGTTGTCGGCGTCCTTCTCGCCCTCGCAAACAAAGACCCACTCGCGCCGGTCGGCGGCCAGCACCTCCGGCAGCCGGTAGAGCACCCGCCGCGTGCCGTTGAGATTGCGAATCCAGAGTCCGCTCTTCGGATTCGGTCGCCACTGAGCGAAAGACTTTGGGTTGGTGAAGCGGACGACCTTGAACAGAACCTTGCCCTGCTCGTCGTGGTACGGGTAGTGAGCGACCGGCGTGCCCGCCCTGATCGTGTGGCGCGAGGCTGGCCGCTGATAAGTCGGCGGAAATTGGATGTGGATCTTCATGCCGACTCTTCCATATCCCGCATGTCTCGACCGATCGGGGCCAGGCTGAAGGCGTTACAGCGTGTGCACTCATAGATCGCGACGAACGCGGATTCGTGCAGTTCCACGAACGCGTCTGGCAGGATCGGATGGAAGACGTTGGCGGTCACCTTCGCGAGGCGAAAATCGTGGTCGCCCCGCGCTCGGCAGGCGGCATAACGGCCTGCGGTTTCCTCGTAGCGAGCTTGCAGTTGAGCGGGCGTGAAGTTCTTGCGCTTAGCGTTCCGTGCCGTTGATCTGCTCATCGATTCCTTTGACTCACGCTGTTGGTTTTCGGTGTGGAGGTCGGGGACTGGCCAGCCCTGATCCGACCTCCACGCCCGAGGAAGCGATGAGTCGCGATCGAACGTAACCCGGGTCAACGACGTGGCAGCGATCACGCGCCGAACTCGATCGCGAGCACGACTTCAGCCGCGTCTGGATTGCGCAGCTGAAGCAGCGCTTCGCGATATGGGTTCTGTCCCGGCCGTAATCGATGGAACCACACGCCAGGACTCTTGCCAGTACCCACAGGTCTGGGCGTCCTGTGCGAGCCTTTCTTGAAGACCACGCGCAGGTAGGGCTCGCGCGAGTTGGTGACTACCAGCTTCGTGCCCCAGATGATGTGCTCGGTGCGTATAGGTCTTGGCTTGGATGGGCTCGCTTTGACGGTCGCAGCGACCTTCACCGCCGTCTTCGGGCTGCCGTTGGCCAGCCGTGTGGTCGCAATGGTCAGGAGTGCTTCGTTCGCTTGCGGCAATACGTTCGGCGGCGCTGGTGGTCGCAACTTCGCCTCGATGATCGAGTCGCGTAGCTCGGCATACTTGCTCGTCATTCATCGCGGCCTTCTAACGACGATCCGCAGGCGCCCGCTGCGGCGTCGGGCCTCGACCGACTTCAGCGCCAGACCTTGCATGTGCGCCCGGCGAGCTGCGTCGGCGCGACGTGCGCGCTCCGTTTTCGAGAGCTTGTTTTCGGGATCGACCTGACGCTCGAACTTCGCCTGCTGACCATCGAGCGCCGGTTGCACGAGCTCCCGCGCGTCGTACCGGGCGAGACGCACGAGCGCACCTTTACGACCGAGCGACGCGAAGTGACGACTTCGCTCGGGATCGACGATTTCCCTTTCCGGCATAACGAGGAACTCCTTTCGGAAATCCCCTTACGCCGGAGTGTTCTCGGGCGACCTTTCTGGCCGCTCTCCGGAAGCCGCCACGTCACATCGGACGGGTCGGGCACCTCTGTTCGGTGCGTTCGGGTTGAACGACAACGATATGCGACCGCCTTAGATGCCGTCAACCTGCTTTTCGATGCACGTTCGATCGCGACCGATAACAGCGAGTGCGTCACGTCGGTCGCCGTGCGTACGATGTGAATGCACCGTAGTGCGTTCGGGAACTAAAAGGCGACCGGCTTCCAAGCCTCGGTCGCCTTTTATTTTGGAATGGCAAAAAGAAACCCCGGCTCGCGCGCCGGGGTCTCACTGATGCTCGATCTATCGCAGGCGGTCGCCGGGGCTCAAGTCCTCGTGCGCCTGTCGCGCCCGCTCGAACCGCGCGCCGCGCCCGTAGACGCGCATTGACTTCTGGTCGCGCCAGCCGCCGAGCGTCATCAGGTTCTCGTCCGACATACCACCCGCCTTCATCATGTGACCGTAGGTGTGGCGCATCAGGTGCGGCCAAACGCGCTTGGTGATACCAGCCAGCTGCGCGCGGTGCTTGACGACGAAGTGCACGCCGTCGCCGGTCAATCCGCCCTTCTGCGCCAACCACAGCGGATGTACCTTCTTGCCGTCGCGCACGACCACCGTCTCGTCGCGCACGCGACCGGCACGCGCTCGCAGGTAGCGCTCGATGTCGCGCGCCGTCTTGGCACCGAAGATCCCGAACCCTTCGCGGCCGCCCTTGCGGGTGACCTTGACTTGCTTGCCGGGCACGTCGAGATCCTCGATCATGATCGCCGCCACCTCGCCGCGCCGTAGCCCGGAGTCGACCATCAACCGGATGATCGCCATGTCCCTGCGATCCTCGAAACGCGTGCCGTGGCAGGCTTGGAGCAGCCGGTTGAGCTCGTCCTCGCTCAGCGGCTCCGTCTCCGTCTCATCGACTTTCGGACCGCGCATCCTCGCCATCGGCGAGTGCTCGATGATCTCCTCCGCAATGCACCAGTTGAAGAAGCGGCGCAGCGTTGAGAATCGCGCTCGCACCGTCGCCGGCTTGGCGCCCTCATCGTGCAGCCAGATCACGAACCGTTCGACCTGCTGCTTTTCGATCTTCGCCGGGTCGGTCGGTAGGTTGTTCGCCAGCGACCACTTGTGGAAGGTGTCGGCTCCGTCGCTGTAAATCTCGATCGTGCGCTTCGACCTATGTTCGGCCTGCAAACCGCGCACGAACGAGCCCCACAACGCGGGCCACGGATCGTCGCTCGAGATCGTCTCGAGCTTGCGCGCCACCGCTGTACGCTTCGCCATGAACGCCTCCTTGTCAGGTGTTCAACGGGCCGGCGGCGTTCACGCGTCGCCGGTCCACCCTACGTGATCGCCCGAATGTTATCACGAGTGAAATTATCGGGCGTGCCAACGACGTGGCGAAGCGAACACTTGGTCGGAAGGCCTGATTTCGAATACAGATCGTGCTGGTGGGCCGCGGTGGACTCGAACCACCTACCTCCGCGTTATCAGCACGGCGCTCTGCCAGTTGAGCTAGCGGCCCAGGCCTCCGGAGCCCCGACCCGACCCCAGAAAAGCGAGTCTAATGGGTCGCTTGGCTTGGAGGAAAGCAAGCAGGCAGGCAGGTCGCGTCTGTCAAACCGAGCGTCGTAGCCAGGCCGCCGGACGGATGAACGAATCTCGTCAGGTCGTCGTCGGGCGCATCACCACGTCGGTCCTGCCTTCCGGGCCGGCGAGAGCGTAGACCAACATGCCGATGATGCCGAGGAACAGCAGCTGCGAGATCAGGACTCCCGCGAACCAGCCCCAGGCACGCAGCTGGCCAAGCTTGACGAGGGCGCCAATCCACATCACCAACATCACGATGCTGCACACGATCACAACCAGGCCCACGACCCCGGAAAGGGTCGGGGACGGGGTGGTCGTGCCGGAGGCCCTCGTGATCAGGCCTGCGACGAAAGAGACAAGAAACGCCACCACCCACGCTCCGATGTACCACCGCGTCGTAATGCGCTTGCTCATTTGCGCGCCTCCTGGCCCCCTCGGGACCTGATTCCTATTTCAGGAACGAGGCCGCGCCCGCACCTACTCGCGAGTTGGGAAGAGAAATGGCAGGGGCGGAAGGATTCGAACCCTCGGCCCTCGGTTTTGGAATTTCTGGCCAGCGTCCTACCAGCGTCTATGAGGGCCGGCTGCGAACCCAAACCGTCGCCTGAAGTCGACGGAAGTCGACGGGCTTGGCTATACATTTGGCTCTACATCTGCCAACGCTTGGTGGACCGGCAAAGGAGGCATGCCGGCGCTTACTCGTCGGCTCTTGCTGTCGTATTGAGCAGAGGGATCGTGATCTCGGTCATGAGCAACACGGCGGGCGATCCCAAGGCCTTCGTGTTCCCGGCCGCTGAGGCACTCGTTTCGGCCCTCTAGGTGCCTCGCCCTCGCGGTCGCGTCCTCGACAAGGAGCTGAAACCAAAACCGTTTGGCCGGCGTCTGGATCGATGAGAACAAGTGCAGGATCTGGCCGTGCAGCCGACAGTCGGGCTTGTCAACACCGCTGCGTTTGACGAGCTGGTCGCGATCCATCTGGACGCGGGCTACCGGGTGGCGCTGGCCATCCTGGGGGACCCTGACGAGGCCCGCGACGCCGTGCAAGACGCGGCGTTCAAGGCCTGGCGAAGCCTCGGCCAGCTGCGCGACGGCCGCTCGGCGAGGCCCTGGTTCTTGAGCATCGTCGCCAACCAATGTCGATCGGTCCGCCGCCGTCGCTGGTGGTCTGTGGTCCGCCTGCCCGAGATCGACCGCAGCGGCGCCGAGTTCGAGTCTGCGAGCGCGGCCGGTGTTGACCTTCAGCGGGCCCTCGCTCGACTATCCCTGGACGAGCGTCTGCCCCTGTTCCTGCATTTCTACCTAGACCTCCCGCTGGAGGAGGTCGGCGCCGTGCTCGGAGTCAGCGCGGCCGGCGCCAAGACCCGCGTCTACCGGGCGGCCAGAAAGCTGCGCCCGGGATTGGAGCTGAACCTATGAGCGATATTCGCACTGAGATTCGCGAGGCCTTCGAGAGAGAGCAGTCCGCCTTTCCGCCGCCGGCTGCCCTGCGAGCCCAGGTGGTCGCGGCACTCAACTCACACGCCCGGGAGGCGGCCCGGCCGCGCCAGCGCGCTGACCGGGATTTGAGTTGGCTGATGGGTGCAGCGGCGGCCCTGCTGGTGATCGCAATCGTCGCCGGGCTTATGGCGGTGCGCCTGATGCACTCGCAGCCGACCACGGTCAAACCTGGGCCGGCGCCTCAGCTCTGCACCCCGGGCGCGACGCAATCGTCGGAGAAGTTCGTGCAGATCCATGGATGCATCACTTACAGCGACGGCTCCCAGATCGTGGCAGTTGATCCCTACCATCCAACCAACAGGATCGTCCTCGGACCGTCCAACGGGCAGCTGCCCATCGCGTGGTCGCGCGACGGGAGCCGCTTGCTTCTCGGGTCAGCCAGTGCTCTTTACGTCATGAACGCGGACGGTTCGGAAATGCAACTCACACATAACGACGGTGGGGTCGGGGCGGGTGGTTCCTTCTCCCCAGATGGCACCAAGGTGGTCTACGTCGGGTATCGCTCGTCGATGTCTGGGCTTTATGTGGTCGATGTGAGGGGTGGTGCCCCGCGGCTGATCGCTTCGAGCGGCGGATCTTCTGACCTCGAGTATCCGGCGTGGTCGCCGGATGGTTCGCGCATCGCTTATGCCGTCTACCAGAACATGGCGTCGCCGTCCTTTGGCAAAGACGAGATCTGGACCATGCGCTCCGATGGGACCGATCAGCGGCGGCTGGTCGATATGGGCCAGTGCGGGACTCATCAATTTGCAGGCTGTACCAACGGCGTGGCCTGGTCGCCGGACGGCTCGCGGCTAGCTTTCCACTCGGCAGGCGGCATCTTCATCATGGGTGGGAACGGATCAGGTCTGCATCGCATCAGTAAGGATGGCGGTCAGCCTTCCTGGTCGCCGGACGGATCGCGGATCGCATTCACCCGTGGCGGCCGATTGTTCACGATGGCCACCGACGGAACCGACATGAAACTGTTGGATGGCGTGGTCCCTGTACCTAATTACGCATGGGCCTGGAACCCGGCGGGTTAGGCGATGGCATCATCGAAGCCGGAGCCGCAAGACGTGGTGCCCTGGCTTCCGCCCGCTGCGGTCACCGTCGTGCTCCTGACGCTCAGCATCGTGGTCGGCCTCCTGTCGGTTGAATGCACGAGCCAACCCGCGACTACTACCGCTGCGCGACCGGCGCTGCAGCTCTGCGCCCCTATGGCGACGCAACCATCGGACCGGTTCGCGTTGGTGCACGGCTACATCACCTACACCAGTGGGTCGGGGATCTGGGCTGTGGATCCCAGGCACCCGGACAACCGAGTCTCCCTCGGGCCGTCGAACGGCGAGACGCCAATTGCCTGGTCGCGGGATGGGAGACGCCTGCTTCTAAGGAAACAGAGGAATGCTGGGGCGGCGGGGGGATTCAAGAACGATCTTTGTGTCATGAACGCGGATGCCTCGCAGACTCAGCTCACCAGCGACGGCCTCAGCGCTGACGGTTCGTTCTCGCCCGATGGCACGAAGGTAGTTTTTTCGCGACAGGATGACGGTCTCTACGTGATCAATGCGAAGGGCGGCACCCCGCGGTTGATTGCCAGGTCGTACTCGGCGTGGTGGTTGGGGTCTCCCGCCTGGTCACCCGATGGTTCGCACATCGCATACACCGTGTACCAGGAAAATGGTCCCGAAGGACTCACTTATCAGATCTGGACCGTGAGTCCCGATGGGACGGGTCCGCACCCGCTGGTCGATCTTGGGGAGTGCGGGCCAGGTTGCGCCGGAGGTCTGGCCTGGTCGCCGGACGGCTCGATGCTCGCGTTTCATTCCGCGCTCGGTAGCGTTCAGAACGGCAACCCGGCCTGGGCTATATACGTCGTGCATGCGGACGGGTCCGACATACGGCGGATCACGGACAAGCTCGACCAGGACGGGATGCCTCTCGAGTCCTCCTTATGGCCGATCTGGTCGCCCGATGGATCGCGCATCGCGTTCGTCCGCCGGGACGTCTTTGAAGGAGGAGGTGGCCAGCTTTACACGGCGACGCCCGATGGCAGCGACGTAAGGCCGGTGGAAGGCGTGGTTATGTCGCCTCCGTACCCCGCATTCGCGTTGTGGAGCTGGAATCCAGTGGCCGGAACATGACAGCAGCAAAAGCCGAACCGCGAACCGTCAGCCGCTGGCCTGCCGCCATCGTGCTACTGACCCTCGGCGCCGTGGTCGGCCTCCTGTCGGTTGACTGCACGAACCGACCTGCAGCGACTGGCTCGACAACAACATCGCTTCCGACAATGCCTGAACCCTCTCTCATCCCGACTTCGACCACGGCGGTTACAGCGCAGGCGCCGCAACAGTGCATACCCAGCGCGACGCAAGCGTCGCACCAGTTCGCGTCTGTGCGCGGCTTCATCACGTACACAGATAGTTCGGAGATCTGGGCGGTGGATCCCCAACAACCCGCCAAGCGGATCTCCTTGGGGCTCTCACACGGTCAGGCGCCGCTTGCCTGGTCGCGCGATGGCAGCCGCCTGCTCCTCGTTGTGGAACGGAGGAACGCTGTGACGGGAGGAATCGACCAGGACCTCTGTGTCATGAACGCTGATGGCTCGCAAACACGGCTCACCAGCGACGGCCAGAGCGGCGAGGGTTCGTTTTCGCCCGATGGCACGACAGTTGTCTTTTCGCGATGGAACGATGGGCTCTATGTGGTCAATGCGGAGGGCGGTACCCCGCGCTTGATTGCCAAGTCGTACATGGCTTGGTGGTTGGAATCTCCGGCCTGGTCACCTGATGGTTCACGAATCGCGTACACGGTGTACCTGGAAGGTGGTCCCGAGGGTTTGACCTATCAGATCTGGACCGTAAATCCCGATGGGACCGATCCACGCCCGCTAGTCGATCTGGGGGAGTGCGGGGGTGGGGGTTGCTCCGGCGGCCTGGCCTGGTCGCCGGACGGCTCGATGCTCGCGTTTCATTCCATGCGCGATTCCCCCTCGACCCGAACCTGGGCAATCTATGTCGTGCATGCGAACGGATCAGGACTGCATCGCATCAATGACCACGGCTCGTTTCCGCTCTGGTCACCGGATGGTTCGAGGATCGCCTTCGTCTGGCTGCAATCCACGATGAACAGTTCTAGTGACACGTCAAATAACGGCCACCTTTTCACGATGGCCCCCGACGGCAGCAATGTGAGGCCAGTGGAAGGCGTGGTTGTTGTGCCCTCGTACAAAAGGGCCTCGAGCTGGAATCCAGTGATTAGAACATGACAGCATCGAAAGCCGGACCGCGAGCCGCACGTTGGCGTGCCGTGGCGGTCCTGACGCTCGACATCGTGGCCTGCCTCCTGGTCGGGGCATGCGAGTCGCAACCCGCGACCCCCGCTGCTGCGCGACCGTCGCCGCAACTGTGCGTCTCCTCACCGACACATTCATCGGACCGCTTCGCCTCCGTGCACGGTTACATCACCTACAGCGACGGGTCGGAGATCTGGGCGGTGGATCTCAATCACCCGGCCAACCGCATCTCCCTAGGGCCGTCACACGGCCTGACGCCAGTTGTCTGGTCGGGGGACGGGAGCCGGCTGCTTCTCCAAACGCCAGTCCGAGGAGATCTCTACGTCATGAACGCGGATGGTTGCCAGACGCGGCTCACCAGCGACGGCTTGAACGGGTCGGGTTCGTTCTCAGCCGATGCCACGAAAGTGGTCTTTTCGCGGGACGATGGATTGTATGTGGTCGATGCGAAGGGCGGTACCCCTCGGCTGTTCGCCAAGCCGTTCGGGATGTCGTCTTATGAATCCCTTGCCCTATCACGCGATGGTTCGCGAATCGCGTACATGGTGTTCGTCACGGATGGGATCTATCAGATCTGGACCGTGAGGTCCGACGGCACCGATCCGCGCCTGCTGATCGATCTGGGGCTTTGCGAAAGGGGAGGTTGCTCTGGAGGTCTGGCTTGGTCACCGGACGGCTCGATGCTCGCGTTCCACTCCTCCCGCGGTAACCCGCGCAGCCCTAACTCGGCCATCTACCTCGTGCGGGCGGATGGATCAGGACTGCGCCGCATCTTCTCAGACGGGGGCGTTGAACCGCGCTGGTCGCCCGATGGATCGCGGATCGCCTTCTACCAGCGGCTTGAACAGGATCGAACCGACCCACCCGGCCAACTGTTCACGATGGCCGCCGACGGGAGCGACGTGACCTCGGTGGAGGGCGTGTTTCCTAGTTATTTCTCCGGATTGGCCTGGAATCCGGTGCCTGAGGCATGACCGCGCCGAGAGCCATCGACCGGGACGGGATGCGTCTCTGATCCACCTTGCGGCCGTCCTGGCGTCCCGTTTTCCGGGGCCATGGCCAGCCCTGACGCAGGCGCCCGAACAAAAACCGGGGGCTTCGGGTAAAACCGAGGCTTTGGCGTAGAGAGTTAGCAGTTCAATTCACCGCGTCTGAAAGTGCGTCGTCAGCGAGCTTCTTGGCAGGTCTGTTGGCTTACTAAATGGCTGCACATGCCGATTGGAGCGGCGGTCCTCATGCGGCCCTCACTTGGCGGTGCAGAATACGAAAGCGTCAAATGGCGGTTGGCAGGGGCGGAAGGATTCGAACCCTCGGCCCTCGGTTTTGGAGACCGATGCTCTGACCAGACTGAGCTACGCCCCTCTGCCGCCTAGGCATTCTACCCGCGACCGTTAGCATCGACCGGTGGCGGCTTTTCTCGCCAACGTCGGGGTCAACGCGGGCCACGCCGCGCGCTCGCCGCTCTTCGATGACGGCACCTTCGCGCTCCTGCCCATTCCCGAGGTTTGCCCGTGGCGCCCGCCAATGCTCCGACTCAGAGACGTCGCGCATCTCCGTCGACATGCGCCCGCGAGCTGGCATCACCGCCCGGTCCATCTGGACCCCGACCTCGACTCGCCGCAGCCCACCTACGGCGACAACTGGCGCCGGGCAGGGCGGGCCTTCAACCTGCGCAGAGCAGCGCCGAAGGACCTGATCGTCTTCCTCGCTCGGCTGAACCCAACGGCAGGGGCGGCCGGATTCCACCTCGTCGGGTGCCTCGAGATCGCGGAGGTCCTCGCCGACGTCATCACAGATCCCGGCGCCGGATGGTGGGACGCCAACGCCCACATCCGGCGGGCGCGCGCGACCGGCAGGTGGGACTCGTTCTGGGTCTTTCGAGGCAACGGCGCCAGCCGCCTGTTCGAGCACGCTGTTCCCTTCACCAGGACCGAGGCCGCACACGTCTTCGGCGACGGGTGGCGCTGGCCCCGGCACCGCTCGGAGCTGCAGACCATCGGCTCCCACACCCGCGCCGTGCGCCGCGTCGACGGCGCAGGAGAAGCATGGCTGCGCTCGATCTGCCTGTCCTGATCGTCGGCGACGTCCACGGCGACATCGAGCGCCTCTTCGCCGCCCTGCGCCCTTACCCCGCAAGCGAGTGGCACACCATCTTTCTCGGAGACCTTGTCGACTACGGCATGTTCGGTGTCGGCTGCATGCGTTATGCGCGCGACCGCCCCAACACGGAGGTGCTCCTTGGCAACCACGAGGTGGCGATGCTTTCGGCTTTGCACGATCCCTCGCGAATCGGGTTCTACATCAGCATCGGCGGCCAGCAGCACGACCTCGACGAGCTGCGCAAGGATGCGCCCTTGCAGGAATGGATGAAAGCGCGACCTCTCTTGCTGAAGCTCGAAGACGGCACCTTGGTCCAGCACTGCGGCAACGACGATTACCGAATGCTGCTGGGCGAGCAGCGGTCGGACGCCGTGGCCACGATCAACACCAACGGCCGCCTCGTCCTCGAGGCGGGCGACGCCCACCTGTTGTGGACGGTGATGAGCGGCAAGGGTGTGTTTGCCACCCAGTCCGATCGCCTCGATCGGTGGCTCGAGCTCACCGGCTCACGGCGCGTGGTCTTCGGGCACACGCCACACCACCAACCGGAGCCTGCGAGCTACCACGACGGCAAGGCGATCAACTACGACGGCGGGCTGGCCCGCGTCCACTACCGTCGCGCCGCGCCGCTCGCCGCGAGCGTCGGCCCGCTTCCTCCCTAGGCCACCGCGGGCCGGCAGTCCTTGCACGGCCGGTAACCCGCGCGGCGCGCCTCGCCCTCGTCGTGGAAGTAAACGAAGTTGTCCTCCCGCACGTGCCTGCCGTGCCAGCACGTCGGGAAGCAGAAGATCTTGGTGCTCTTCACGCCTTCGTAGCGCAGCCCCGACCGCGCCAGGTCCTGCAGCCGCTTCAGCTGCACGCCCTCCAGCGTCAGGATCGACTTCTTCGCCTCCGGGCCGCCGCCGCCGTAGTTGCCGATCACGCCGTCGCTTCGAATCACGCGATGGCACGGGATGAAGTAGGGAATCGGATTGTTGGCCAGCGCCGTGCCCACGGCCCGCACCGCGGCCGGATGGCCGATCTCGCGCGCGACCCAGCTGTACGGTCGCACCTGGCCGCGCTGGATCGTCAGAGTCTTCTCCAGCACCGCCTGCGAGAACGGGGTGAGACCGCGCAGGTCGAAACGCAGCCGCCGCCTGCCGTCGAGCTGGTCCTGGATCTTCTTGATCAGATCGGCCGGCGGCACCGCACGCACCAGAGGCCGGCCGATCTCCTTCCGAAACCACTTCTCGAAATCGGCCGACGAGGGAACCCGCATCGCCGCGGACACCCCGAGCCTGCTCCAGGAGACGTGGACCGGGCCCAACACCGTCTGGAAGACCGCGTACGAATCCGCGACCCCCGCCTCCGCCAGCACGCGCTCCGCGAAACCGGCCGGCGCCTTCACGTCGCCCAGCCGCTTCAGATCAACTATCGCCGTGGCCATTGTTCTCTCCTCTCAGCATTTTCAGTCCGCGATGGACGTTGGCCTTGACAGTCCCCACGGGCTGCCCCAGCGCCTCCGACGCCTCCTGGTAAGACAGCTCCTGCACGTGCCGGAGCACGACCGCGTCCCGATAGCGAGGCGGCAACGCGGCGACGCGCGTCGCCAGCTCGTCGATCTCGGCGCGCCGCAGAGCGTCTTCCTCGGGACCCGTGCGCGTGTCCGGCTCGCTGCCGTTCAATTCGACGAGCCGCGGCCGCACGCCCCGGACGCGGTTGCGCACGACATTGACCGCGATCCGGTGGAGCCATGCCTTCTGCTTCAGCTCGCGCACGCGCTCGGGCGGATACGTGCACAGCGCGCGGTAGGCGCGAAGAAACGTGTCCTGCGCGACCTCCTCGGCGTCGTGGCGGTTGCCGGTGAGAGCCAGGCTGAGCGCGAAGATCCGGTCCTGGTGGTCGTGAACCAGGCGCTCGAAGACGCGGTCGTTGCCTTCCATCAGCCTCCTAAACACGAGCGCCGGCCCGGCGGTTGCAAGGGAACCATCATGCGGCCGCTGGTGTACATGATGCGTTCCGATGGAGGGCCGGCCAGCGGACGATTCAGTGCTCGTCGCACGCGCGGTGCGCGGCGACGCGGCCGCCTTCGAGGAGATTGTGCAGCGATACCAGCAAGTCGCGTTCCGGACCGCCTACGTCATCACGGGATCGGCGGCTGACGCCGAGGACGCGGCGCAGGAAGGATTCGTCAAGGCATACCGGGCCCTGGACCGCTTCCGCCTGGAGGCCGCCCTGCGGCCCTGGCTGCTCCAGATCGTGGCCAACGAAGCGCGCAACCGCGCGCGCTCGTCGGGCCGCCGGCAGCACCTGGAGCTGAAGCTGGCCGAGGGCTTCCGCCCGGGGGATGCGGCCCCATCCCCCGAGGCGGTGGCCGTCGGCATGGACGAGCGGCGGCGGCTGCTGGCGATGGTCAACGCGCTGGGCGAGGAGGACCGCCAGGTCATCGCGTGCCGGTACTTCCTCGAGCTGACCGGCGAGGAGACGGCGGCGGCGCTGGGGCTGGCCGAAGGCACCGTCAAGTCGCGCCTGTCGCGGGCGCTGGCCAGGCTGCGGTCTCGAGTCGAGGAGGCGGCGCATGCCTGAGCTCGAAGACCAGCTGACGGCTGTGGCCGCGTCAATCGAGTGGCCGCGCACCCCTCAACTTCGGATAGTCCGGACTAACCGGCTGTTCGTGGAGACTTCTCCTCGGATAGTCCGGACTAACCGGCGGTTTGTGCTGGCCGCCGCCGCGGCCCTGCTGATCGCCATCACGCTGGCCTTCACGTGGCTGACCCTGCACACGACCATCTACCGCGTCCCGAACCCGCCGACGCCGTCTGCTCTGCCGCCGGGCAGGGTCGGCTCCAACCTGGACCTCGGCACGCCGACCACCCTGAGCGCAGCCCAGGCGGAGGTGTCGTGGAAGATCGTCGTGCCGCCATCGCTCGGCCACGCGGACGCCGTCTACCTCAAGCCGGCCGCCAGCGGCGGGCCGAGCGGGGGCGAGGTGAGCCTGGTTTACGCCAACGCGCCGGGTGTCCAGGCTTCGGCCCAAACGGGAGTGGCCGTGCTCGTGACCGAAGCGCGAGGCGCGGTCAACGAGAACTTCTTCGTCAAGATCATCGGCCCCGACACGCAGATCGAGCAGGTGAGTGTGAACGGTCACCCCGGGTACTGGGTGGCGGGCCACCCGCATGACTTCGCCTTCTCAGACGCCAACGGCAATTTCTACATGGAGCAGATGCGCCTGGCGGCCAACACGCTGGTCTTCGACGACAACGGGACCATCGTGCGGATCGAGGGCGCCATGACGAAAGCCCAGGCTTTGAAGCTGGCGGGCTCGCTGTAGAGGGAACCGCCCGACCGCGGGCGGTGTATGGGAGGCGAGGTGAAGAGCATGCGAGCTGTCGTCGGCCTGGTCCTGATCGGAATCGTCATCGCGGCGTGCGCCCCGCACGAAGGTCGTCCGGCGGGCGGCGCCGATAAGCTCTACGAGGCGAACACCACCAACGGTGCGCAGGCGATCTACGTCGTCGATTCGAAGACCCACGCCATCGAGCGCCGGCTGCCGCTCGGCACGCCGTCGGGCAACTGGAAGCACCTGTACTCGATCGTCGGCGCCTCGCTCGTCGACACCGACCCGCTGACCGGCAACACCCAGAACACGCTGCGGCTGGGAGGCGACTACACGCTTCCACCTGCCACCAGCACCGGCCTGCCCGGCGGACTGTCCGCGGCGGGCTACTGGCTAGTCGTGGAGTCGCACGAGTCGAACGCGACGCGCATGCTCTTGATCAGCACCTCCACGTTCAAGGTGTCCGACCGGATCGAGCTGACGGGGCGCTTCAACTTCGACGCGGTCAGCGACGACGGCCAGCGCCTGTACCTGATCCAGTACTTGAACGACAAGGAGTACTACGTCCGCCTGTTCAACATCCCCGCCAACTCGCTGGACGAGAACATCGTCATCGACAAGAGCGACGGCAACCAGGCGATGGCGGGGCGTCGACTGTTGGGCGTCGCATCACCCGACGGCGCTTCGCTCTTCAGCATGTACGTGCGCGAGCAGGAGAGCCCGTTCATCCACGCGCTGAGCCTGCAGGGTCCGTTTGCCTGGTGTCTGGACCTGCCGGGCGGCGGCTACTCGACGTGGTCGCTGGCGATGACCCACGACGGTTCGCGACTGTTCGCCGTCGGCGGCGCCAGTGGCGTGGTGGCCGAGGTGGACACCTCGAATCAGTACTCGCCGCAAATCGTGCGCACCGCGCAGGTCGCCACGGGTGCCCACACCGCCCTGCTCAGCAGCGACGGCAAGACGCTGGTCGCCGCCGGCGAGTCAGGAATTCGCTGGATCGATACGTCGAGCCTGAGCGTCCGCATGCAGTCGCTCGCGGAGTGGAACGTGGCAAGCCTTGGGCTCAGCGCCGACGGCAAGACGCTCTACGCGGTGGGCGATCGCGGCCAGATCGCCCAGGTGGCGATGGCGTCGGGCGAGGTCGTCAGCCGTTTCGACCCGTCGGAAGGCCGCCCGATGGCCCTTCTGAGGGTGGCGGCTGCTTAGGCTCGTAGCCTCGGCACTCGAGCACCGGAAGGCGCGGGTACCGCGGAAAGGACGGATCCGTCAGGGAGCGCCGGCACATCCAGAACGTGCTGCGCGTTCCCTGGACGGTCCTGGATTGCGTGCAGGAGGCGCAGAGCCCGACTTCCACGACTCCAGATGATGGAGCTCTTCGTCCGGCGGCGTCGGAGGCGGATCCAGGTCAGCGTCATCGTCAAGGGATACGTTGGCCGGTCGCCGTCAGATCAGTGTGGGCGGAAGGTCAGCGTTTGGTAAGAGCAGGCAGGGCGCCGAGCGCCGACACCAGGCGGTCGAGGTTGTTGACGATGCCGTACTTCTTGCCCAGCTGCTCCACCTTCTCCGGGTCGTCGGGATAGCGGTCGCGGCGGCCCTTCGGCACCTTGATGGGCAGGTCGCGCACCGGCGGCACCACCTTCAGCGCGGCCTCCAGGTACTCGGCGTGTGCGCCCTTGAACACGCCCGCGTCCAGCATCGCCCGCACCGACCCGTACCGAGTCACGTATTGGGCGGCAGTCTTGTCGCCGATGCCGGGGATGCCGGGCAGCCCGTCCGAAGGGTCGCCGCGCAGGATCGCGAAGTCGGAGTACGCCTGGCCCGGGATGCCGTATCGCTTTTTGACCTCGGCCTCGTCGACCTCGGCGGGGCCACCCTTCTGCGGATACAGCACGATGATGTCGCGCCCACGCACCTGGCTGAACAGGTCGCGGTCGCCGCTCGCGATCTCGATCGGAGGCTTCACCTTCGCCGCCAGCGTGGCCACGATGTCTTCGGCTTCATAGTCGGCAAGGCCGACGACGTCGACGCCGACCGCGGTCAGCGCCTCGAGGATGATCGGCACCTGCGGGATCAACGCGGGCGGGATGGGCTCCCCGGTGCGCTGCTCCTTGTAGCCCTGGATCAGGTCGACCCGCCATGCCGGCCGCCAGTCCTCGTCGGTGGTGAAGGCCACGTGCCGCGGCTTGCGGTCGTTGACGTAGCGCGCCAGCGTGTCGAGCGTGCCGCGGACCGCATTGACGAGGTGGCCGCCGGGGCCGCGCATGGTCTGCGGGATCGCGTAGAAGGCGCGAAAGAACATGCTCGAGCCGTCGACGAGGAGCCACTCAGGCACGACTGAAACATGGTATCGGGCGTATAAGATCGCGGCGGCTTGAGCGTGTTGCGGTTCTGCGTGGTTGCACTCGTGCTGGTCTCGTGCTCACCCCAGACATCGAGCGCTCCATCGCCGGCCGCTACTCCTCAAGCTGCCGATTTCCGGGTGCGGCTGGACCTGCTGTTGGGGGAAAACGTATTCATCCTCGCCAAGGAGTCCGAGGCCGCGGCGAATCATACGGAGCAATTCGCGAGCTACACCGCGCTCCTGGCCGCCAACGCCAACGACCTGACGAGCTTGATGCGACTCGCCTTCGGCAACACTTCCGCCGATGACTTCGCGCGGGTGTGGGCGGCCCAGAACAAAGACCTCGTCGATTACGCGATCGGCGTGGTCACCCACAACCAGGACAAGGCCGGCGCCGCGATGATGCATCTCACGACCGACTCCATCCCCAAGGTCGCCGGGCTGTTTGTGGGGCTGCTTCACCTGCGTTCGGGCGCGCTGGACGAGCCGCTGAAATATGAGATCGACGCGATGCGAGGCACCATCGACCAGGGGTTCGCTCAGAACTACCTGATCATGTACGGCGACCTTCACAACGCTTTCACGTGGGCGACCCAGGTGGGCGAGCACGTCGCGCCGGCGATCGCGCAGACCTTTCCTGACAAATTTCCGGGCGAGATGTTCAGCAGCGCGGTGTCGCGACGCGTGGTGACCAACGAGCTGCTGATGGAACGGGCGTATTTCTTGACGATGGCGACCGACGCAACGATCAACAATCGGCAAGCCGAGAAGAGAGAGGCGCTCGCGGCACTCAAGCAGAATGCGACTTCGATCGGCAGCTTCAAAGACGTATGGGCCCAGCAGGTCCAGGCCGTCGAAGGGTATGCGGCCGCAGACGACGATGCGTCGAGGCTGGAGATCACGCAAACCTTCGTCACGCAGCTCTCTTCGACAGCTCACGTTTCCGTGAGCCTGGTAGCCGACCAGGCCCGTGCGACCGTGAAGGTCATCGACGACCAGCGCGCGAAGAGTTACGCATCAATCGCGGACGACGATCGGGCCGCCGCGACGGCGATGCAGCCGATCGCCGACTCAATCCAGGGCTGAGGCGATGATCTCCAGGCCCGTCGCGGCCTCTTCCGGATTCAGCACCAGCGGCGGGCTGATGCGCACCGCGCGCGTGCCCGCCGTGAGCAGCAGCAGCCCGCGCTCGAACGCGGACTGAACCAGCCTGCCCGCCAGCTCGGGCGTCTTCAGCTCCAGGGCCAGCATCAGCCCGATGCCACGGACGTCGGTCACTTCTTTGTGGCCGGCCGCAATCTCTCGCAGGCCGTCCTGCAAGACCGCGCCGACGCGCGTTGCGTTTTCCATCAGGCCGTCCTCGAGCAGGTCGAGCGTGGCGAGGCCTGCCGCGCATGCCACCGGGTTGCCGCCGAACGTGCTGCCGTGCGAGCCGGGCGGCCAGCTCATCTGCTCGGCGCGCGCGATGAACGCGCCCAGCGGCAGTCCCGAGGCGATGCCCTTGGCCAGGCACACGATGTCCGGCTCGACGCCCCAGTGCTCGACCGCCAGGAGGTGCCCGGTGCGGCCCATGCCCGACTGCACCTCATCGTCGACGAGCAGGATGCCGTGCTTCTTGGTCAGATCGCGCAGGCGTGGGAGAAAGTCGTCTGGCGGCACCAGGTAGCCACCCTCGCCCTGGATCGGCTCGACGAAGACCGCGGCCACGCTCTCGGCGGGCGCGACGGTGTTGAACAGCTCCTCGATGCGCTCGAGGCTCTGCTCCGTCGTGATGCCGCGAGAAGCGGTGGGATACGGCGCGTGGAAGACCGACGAGAGCAGGGGCGCGAATCGTCGCCGCTGGCTCGCCTTGGACGCGGTGAGCGAGAGCGCGCCGAACGTGCGGCCGTGGAACGCCCCGATGAAGGCGATGTAGCTCGGCCGGCCCGTGGTGAAGCGGGCAAGCTTCATCGCGCCCTCGATCGCCTCGGCGCCTGAGTTGGTGAAGAAGACGCGCGCGGGGGTGCCGGGCAGGATCCTGGCCTCCAGCCGCTCCGCGAGCTCGATCTCCGGCGCGTAGTAGAAGTCGGTGCCGGACATGTGAATGAACTTGTCCGCCTGGTGCTTGATGGCGGCCACGACCTTGGGGTGCGAGTGGCCCGTGGTCACCACGGCGATGCCGGCCGTGAAGTCGAGGAAGCGGTTGCCGTCGACGTCGGTCACCCAGCAGCCCTGGCCGTGGTCCATGACGAACGGGTACGACCGCGTGAAGCTCGGCGACATCGCGCGCGCGTCGCGAGCGATGAGCTCGGCGGCCTTCGGGCCCGGCAGCGGAGTCTTGATCTCAGGCTTCATTTGGCCGGGACAGGATAATTGTCGGGATGGCAAAGGCGAAAGCTTCCAAGGCACCTTCGGTTCGACCGGCCACCCAGGACGACCTGCGGGCGATCATGGGCATCTACAACTGGGCGGTGAACCAGACCTTCGCCACCATCGACTCGGAGCCCCTCGACGCCGAGGAGGCGCAGGCCTGGTGGGAGATGCACGGCAAGCGCTCCAAGCTCGTCGTCTCGACCGACGACACCGGCGTCATCGGCTGGGGCCGGCTGCTGCCCTGGAAGCAGCGCGGATACGACGTGGTGGAGAGCCTCGTCTACGTCGACCCGGTGCACCACGGCCACGGCATCGGCAGCGCGCTCCTGAAGGACCTCATCCAGGAGGCGCGATCGCTGGGCTATCGCACGATCGTGGCGAGCATCGCCAAGGACAACCGTGCCGGGCTCGCGCTCTACACCAGGGCGGGGTTCGAGATCGTGGGCACGATCCACGACGCGGCGCACAAGTTCGACCGGTGGATGGACATCACGCTGGTCCAGAAGCCGCTCGACTAGCTCGCGTACGCCGCCGGGTACACGACCCTCATCAACCCGACCGCCTGCCACTGTCCCACCACCGCCGCCGCGCGGGTGTTCTGACCCTCGTCCAGCGCGCCCGCGCCGGCGAACTTCACGCCGCCGCCGTTGATGCTGTCCCCGACCGGGACGTCGACGCGCAGCGCCGCGGCTCGAATCGACTCGGACGACCCGGACGCATTCGGCAGCACGTCGTGGAACAGCGTCCACCCGCCGACGAAGCCCGCCACCGCGGGAATCTCCATCGGCCCGCCGTACGCGGCCTTGGCCTCGGCCAGCAGCTTCTGGCCGGCCGGCGAGAGCGCGGCGGCGGCGATGTCGCCGTCCGGCTTGTCCGCCGCGTAGACGCCGATCGCGTCGCTGCCCAGCCGCTCGCCGAACGCGGGCATGCAGAAAGCCGAGCTCGTGCCGATCGTCCCCTTCAGCGCCACGTGGCGGGCGAGGATGGCCTTCCAGATCGCGACGCCATCGTCGAGGTAGCTCACGTCCCACAGGAAGTCAGCCCGGTCCGCCGCCAGGCGTGCGGCGATGACGCTCGCGTCGTACGCGGTGGGGCTGTACTCGATGACGTCGACGACGTCGACGCCCATGCTCCGCGCAAGGTCCTGCTCGCCGCCGCCGACAGAGCGGCCGTATACGTCGTTGACTCGCACGATTACCGCGCGCGGCTGCGCCAGCCCGTACCGGGGCATCAACACGTCATGCGAGAACGTCACCGCCATCCGGCCGAGGGCGCTGCCGGTGGCGACGGTCCGGAACACGTAGTGGCGCTGGTCGGTGATGGGGTCGGCGACCGCGCCTGTCTCCCAGTACACGGTCTTCAGCCGCTCGGCGCGCGCCGCCGCGGTCACCGAGAGCGTGCTGCCGTACGTGCCGAGGATCGCCGGCACGTGGTACGTGTCGACCAGCCTGTCCACCGCCGCGCTCGCGGCTTGAGGCGTTGTCGCGTCGATGACCTGCAGGCGCACGTTGGCGTGCGACAAGCTCAGCGCCGCACGCACGCCGGCCAGCTCCTGGCGACCGCCTTCAGACTGCGGACCGCTGAGCGGGTAGATCGCGCCCAGCACGAGCTGGTCGCTCGGGACCGTCTGCGTGCCACCGCACGCGGCGAGCAACACAAGTGCGACGAGAAGAAGAGCGCGCCGACGCATACGGAGTAAAAGGCTACGCGGTGGCGGCTGTCGGAAGTCCCGCGCGCCGCGCCTCCGCGAGCTGGCGCTCGAGCTTCGGTGCGGACGCGTAACCGTAATTCACGTGGAGCGCCTGCCCGTCCGGCGCGATGACGACGGTGGTCGGCAGGGTGTAGACGTGGAATCGATCGGCCAGCTCGCGCTCGACAACCGCGTCGACCTTGTCGATGCGAACGTTGCCCAGTCGCGCCAGCGCCGGCTCCTGGTGCGTCTTGCACACCGTGCAACTGTCGCCGGTGAAATAGAGGACGTAGGGATCCTCGCCGTTTACGGGGACGCGGCGCGCAGCGCCGGAAGAGCTAGCGAGCACCAGCCGGCGCCCACGCCAAGCCCGGAAAATCTCCAGGCCGGCGGCGGCAAGCACCACAGCACCTGCCACCGCTAGGGCCCAGAGTTGCGCACTCATGCCCGAACGAGACCTCGCTTTTCGAGCTGGAAGAAGATCTGGCAGCCCAGGCAGTACCCGAACGCGAGGTTGACGAAGGCCAGCACAGCGACGAGCAGCGCGAGCGCCAGCCCGATCACCGGCACTGGGATCAGGAACACGGACGCCACCGCCAGGAACACTCCACCCAGCCCCTGGGCGAAGTTGTGCGGCTCCGGCCGGTCCTGCACCGGTCGCGGCTTGACGATGCCGCGAGGCTTCAACACTTTGAAGTAGAGCTGCTTGAACAGCGCGAGCTGCGGCGCGAACGTGCCGAGCAGCAGCACGATCGCGAGCAGCGGGATCAAGACGAGCAGCGGCCGGAACACCACGCTGCCCAGGAACGCGACCAGGACCGTGACGATGATCCCGGTCTGGTTGACCTTCAGAGCCGAGTGGTCGACGACGGTCGAAGGAGTGCTCACTTCTCGATGGGCACCCTGATGGCGCTGCCCCACTCCGTCCACGATCCGTCGTAGTTACGCACGTCGGGGTAGCCGAGCAGCTCGTGCAGCACGAACCATGTGTGCGCCGAGCGCTCACCGATGCGGCAGTACGCGATCACTTCCTTGGTCGGAACGACGCCCTTGCCGCCGTAGATCTCGCGCAGGTCGTCGAGGCTCTTGAAGGTGCCGTCCTCGGTGTTGACGGCGGTCGCCCACGGGATGCTCGCCGCGGTGGGGATGTGGCCGCCGCGCTGCGCGCCTTCCTGCGGGAGGTTCTCCGGCGCCAGCAGCTCACCCGAGTACTCCTTCGGCGAGCGGACGTCCACCAGCGCTGCCTTGCCGATCTTCGACTGGACGTCGTCCTTGTAGGCGCGGATGCCCTCGTTGGCCGACGCCTTGAAGTGGTAGTGGGCCGGCGGGTAGCTCGGCACCTCGGTCGAGTAGGGCCGGCCTTCCTTCTCCCACTTGACGCGGCCGCCGTCGACCAGCTGCACCTTGTCGTGGCCGTAGTACTTCAGCGCCCAGTAGGCGTAAGCGGCAAACCAGTTGTTGTTGTCGCCGTACAGGACGATGTTGGTGTCGGGCGTGATGCCGCTTTTGCCAAGGAGCTCCTCGAGGGCATCCTTGGGCGCGATGTCGCGGGCGAGCTGGTCCTGCAGGTCGCGCTTCCAGTTCCAGCCGACCGCGCCTTCGATGTGGCCCTTCTCGTAGACGGTCGGGTCGACGTCGACCTCGACCACACGGACGCCGGCGTCTTTGGCATGCTCTTCAATCCACTCGGTGGTGACGAGCGCCTTGGTTTGGGTCTGAGAGCTCAATTCCAATCCTCCAGAAGATGCGAAATAACGAACTAAACGATTGGCGGATGACGGTCGATCGAATGGGCGCGGCGCGTATGGCCGCGAGCAGACGACCGGGGCTAGCTACAGAAGCAGGCCGGGATGTGGGTCAGGCGCTGGGCAGGCCAGATGAGGTCCTGCATAGACGGTCAATTGTAGGCAACACCCGGCGGGAGCGCTCAATTCCTCAGTATTTGCAACTGTGTCGCAAGTAGAACCTCCCCATGCATGGGGAGGTGGCGCGAAGCGCCGGAGGCACGGTTTTGCTTGAGGTAAGTCTCTTCAAGTACCAGGCCCTGGGCAACGACTACCTGCTGGTCGACCTGCCCGCCCCGCTGGAGGCCCTCGTCGAGCGGCTGCCGGAGCTGTGCGACCGCCACCGCGGCCTGGGCTCCGACGGCCTGCTCGCCTTCGACCCCAAGACAATGGCCGTCCGCATCTTCAACCCGGACCGGTCGGAGGCCCAGAAGAGCGGCAACGGCCTGCGGATCGCCGCCGCCCACGCCGTCCTCGAGCATCGCGCCGCCGATCGTTTCGAGCTCCGGACGGTCGACCGGGCCAACGCCGTCCGTGTGCTGTCACGCAATGGGGCGGAGGTTGTCACCGAGCTCGACATCGGCAGGCCGTCGTTCCGCGCCGCCGACCTGCCCGCCACGTTCGACGGCGAGCCCGACCACGTCGACCTCGACACGCCGGTCGGCCGGGTCTGGGCGGTGCTGGTCTCGGTCGGCAATCCGCACTGCGTCGTGTTCGGCGAGCCCGTGACGCGAGAGCGGTGCCTGGAGCTCGGTCCGCATCTCGAGCTGCATCCGGCCTTCCCGCAGCGCATCAACGTGCAGCTCTGCGAGGTAATAGATCGCGCGCGCGTGCGCGCGGAGATCTGGGAACGCGGGGCAGGCTACACGCTCGCGTCGGGGACCAGCGCCAGCGCCGTGGCGGCGGCCTGCATGCGGCGGGGACTGGTGGACGACAAGGTGACGATCGAGATGCCGGGCGGCGACCTGGCCCTGCGCCGCGAGCGCAGCGGCGACCTCGTCCAGTCAGGCCCTGCCCGCCGCGTCTACCGAGCCGTGGTAGACCTGGACGATTTCGCGGCCTGAGAGGCCGCACAGTGAATTCGGCCCGTTTGACGTCAAACGGACGGCAAACCGAACGAAATTCGATCCGCCCGCCAAACGGGCGAAATCAAACTCAGCGCGGCGCCGATTTCTCTGTGTAGCGCTCGAGCAGAGTTTCCACGGTCATCCACGTTTCCGCGGGCCAGCGGCGCATTGCCCTCTCGCGCAGGCCGCGCGGGTGGTGAATCGCATCCAGACCGACCAGGAAGTACTGCCGCAAGACGTTGGCGAAATTTCGCGGCAGCGGCCGGATCTCGAAACCCAGGACTCCGCCCGCCTCGCCCATCAGCGACGTCCCGTTGATCTCGGTGATGTCACCCAGCTCGCCACGGCGAACGCGCGAGGCGATGACGCCCAGCTCTTCGCGCAGCTCACGCAGCGCCTTAAAAGTCGAGTAGCCCGATTCGCGGCGCATCAGCGCCAGCGCGCGGCCGTCGAGGTGCAGCTCCAAAACGTGATCGACTCGGCGAAACGCAAAGAGCGACCCCGGACGAACAGGCGTGACCGGATGGAATCGCAGCCAGATCCGTTCCCATCCGGACCACACCCATGGCACGGCACGAAACGCTCGCCACCGGATCACGCGAAACGAATCCGCCGCACCACGACAACGCCGAGCAACAGTGAGACGGCCGCCAACGTGAAGACAAGGCGATAGGCGAGCGATCCGATCCCGGCCGCGGTGGCCAGGAGGATCACCAGCCCGCCCAGCGCGGGCGCGATGAGGCTGGGCAGGTTGATCGACACCGTGAAGATGCCGAGGTCGCGCGCCGAGCTGGCTCTGGTCGGCAGCGAGTCGATCGCGAGCGCCCAGTCGACGCTGAGGTACGCGCCGTAGCCGAGACCGAACAGGACACCCAACGGAGCAAGGGGCAGGTGCGCCGGCGCGAAGACGAAGATCCAGGCCGCGGCGGCCATCGCAAGGTTGGCCGCGATGACGATCCGGACGCGCGGGATGCGGTCGGACGCCATGCCCAGGACCAGCGAGCTGGCAAGCGCGCCGAAAAGCGCGAGCAGCGCGATGGCCACCGTCGCGCCGACGAACGCCGTCGCGCCGTTGGTCGCCGCCAGGTAGTACTCGATGTACGTGAGAAACAGCGTGAGCCCGATCATCACCAGCGCCCGCGCCCCGAAGACGACGCGGAACGGCTGGTGCTGGAACAGGTCGAACCACGGATGGGGCGGCGCGGCCACCGATGGTCCCTCGGCGACGCCCAGCACCGTCACGGCTGTGCACAGCACCAGCACGACCGCGGCCAGGGCGTAGAAGAAGAGCGCGCCTCGCGTCACGTCCGCTCCCAACGACGGGCCGGGCGTGGCGCTGCCAAGCAGCGCCCCGGCTGCCGCGAGGCTGCCGACGGAACCGAGCAGCGTCATGAAGCCGAGCCAGCCAGAGGCGGCTCCGCGCTGCGAGGGCTGGACCAGGTCGGGCAGCAGCCCCTGGTAGGCCGCGGTGGCCACGTTGGTGCCGACCTGCACGATCGCGAAACCGGCGATGAACAGAACCAGCGGAAACGTGGCCGCCAGCCCGGCCTGCCCGAGCACCGCGAGGGCGATGCCGGCGACGATCAGCTGGCGCCGGCGCCCAAAGCGCGTCTTCAGGTGGTCCGACGCAGCGCCGGCGAGCGGCGTCACGGCGACAGCGATGATCGCGGCGGCCAGCGAGAGCGCGCTCACCGCCAGCGCCTGGTGCGAGCTGGCCACGGCGCCTCGGTCGATCAGGAGGAGCACCTGGGCCGGCACGACGATCGGCAGCAGCGCGGACGATTGAAAGTTGAGGCCCAGCCACATCCCGCTCAGCGTCACCTGGTCCTGGATCGACAGGCGACCCCGCGCAACCTGGTCCGCCAGCATGCTTACACGGCGGCGAGGCGGTTGACGGCCGCGGGCAGCTCGTCCAGCCCGCCGATCACCGCATCGGCGATCGATGGATCGTCCTTCTCGCGCCGCCGGTTCACCCACACGCGCGTGATGCCGAGCTCATGGGTCGGCCGGATGTCGTGAAAGTAGCTCTGCGCGACGTGGATCCAGGTGTCCGCGGAGGAACCGAACGTCGACTGGAACAACCGGAAATGCGCGGGGCTGGGTTTGTACGCGGATACGTCTTCCGCGGTCACCACCGCACCGAATGACGCGGGCAAGCGACGCTGCGTCAGGGCGATGATGTCGCGGTCGCAGTTCGTGAGCAGCGCGAGCTTCCAGCCGTCCTTGCGCAGCTCGGCCAGCGCCGGCCCGACGTCGCCAAATGGCGGCCAGTACGGAATCGTCGAGACCAGCGCCGTCGCGTCATCGGGCTTGAGGTCGACAGACAGCTGCGCCGCGGCGCGGCGCGTCGTCTCGGTCAGGACCGCGCGGTAGCGCTTGAACGGTCCTTCTTCGACCTCAGCCTCGAGGCTGATGTACGCCTCGAGAAATTCCGGCCCGCGTCCCGGGAACAGCAGCTCGCCCGTGGTGAGAATGCCGTGGCGCCAGTCGATCAGGGTGCCGAAACAGTCGAACGTCAGCCACCGGTCAGGCACGGTGAGGGACTTACCGACCGGCGGCGCGGAACGCGACCGTCTTCTTCGTCGCCTGGTCGAGCTCCTCCGGGGTGATCAGCACGGTCGTCTTCAGGCTCACAGTCCCAGTCGAGCCGATGCCGATCGCCAGCCCAGCCGCGGTGACGTTGTCCGGCAGGTCCGAGATGACCACCACGTCGTGCTCGCCGAATGCGAAGTAATAGGCCTCCATCTTGCCGCCCATCGCCTCGATGGCGGCCTGCACCGCCTTGCGCCTGCCGGTCCCGCCCTCTTGCAGGACACCTCTTATGCCGTCGACCGTGTACGACCCCAGCGATAGGTACTTGGGCATGTCTTCCGCTCCTTGAAGTGTCCGGACGCCGTCAGTTGCGGTGATGAGGATCGATCACCCGGCGGCGCGAGGCGGGCGGGGCCGGGTTGCGGGAGCAATCGTCGCAGACCCCGACCACCAGCACCTCGGTGCGCACGGGCTTGAACCCGTGACCTTTCTCCAGGTGGTCCTCCAGCTCGCTGACGAGCTCCTCCTGGATATGCATGACGCCGCCGCACACCTGGCATACCGCGTGGTGGTGGTCTGCGCCCGCCAGCTCGTAGTGCGTCGGGCCGTCGCCGAGGTGCGCCGCGTACACGCTGCCAGAGGCGGTCAGCGCCTCGAGGGAGCGGTATACCGTGCTGCGCGGAAAGCCGGGCTTGGTCTTGTGCAGCTCGGCGGTGATCTCCTCGGCCGTGCAGTGGCCGCCGAGGCGGACGATCACGTTGTAGACCATCGTCCGCTGCGCCGTGCGCCGCATGCCTGGCGCCAGCATCAGGACGCCGGCCGCGCGCGGGGCGCGCTCAACTGACGATGTGCAGCGAGCGGTCGGCCTTCGTCATCACGCGACAGCCGTCGTCGGTGACGGCCACGTCGTCCTCGATCCGCACTCCGCCGAGGCCGGGGATATAGACGCCGGGCTCGACCGTGAAGACCATGCCCGGCTCGAGCACCGTGCGCGACCCGGGGTCGAGGCTCGGGTCCTCGTGGCCCTCGAGGCCGATGCCATGGCCGACGCGGTGGAAGAACTCCTTGCCGTAGCCCGCGTCTTCGATGACGCGCCGCGCGGCCGCGTCGACATCTCCCGTCGTGACGCCAGGTCGCGCCGCCGCGATCGCCGCGTCGTGCGCCCGCAAGACCACGGCGTGGATCTCGCGCTGGCGAGCGCTGGGCTCGCCGACCACCGCCATGCGCGTCGAATCGGCTTTGTAGCCGGCCCACGCCGCGCCGAAGTCGAGCAGGACGAAGTCTCCGCGCGCAAGCTGGCGGCTCGACGGCTCCAGGTGCGGCATCGCCGAATTCGGCCCGGACTGGACGAGCGTGCTGAACGAAAGCGCGGCGCCCAGGTCGCCGATGACGGAGCCGAACAGGAACGCGACGTCGACCTCGCTCATTCCGCCGTGCGTGCGCGCGAGAACCCTGACGAAGGCATCGTCCGTGATGACGGCCGCATGGGCGAGCTTCTCGATCTCGTCAGCGTTCTTGACCAGGCGCAGCCGGCGGATCTCCGACCCGACGTCGACCAGCTCGCTGGCGCCCGAGCGTGAGGTGATCACCTCGGCCGCATGCAGGCTCAGGTGCTCCTTCTCGACAGCCAGCTCGACGCTTCCCGCGACCGCGCGAGCGACCAGCTCGTATGGGTCCTCGCCGTCGCGCCACGCGACGACATTGGCTTCGGCAGCCTGCCCGTTCGCCTTCTCCTCTTCCAGCGACGGCACGATGAGCGTGGCCTCCGCCGCGCGCACGACCAGCGCCATCAAGCGCTCGTGCGGGTCGGCATGGAATCCGGTGAGGTAGGCGATCGACACCGGGCGGGTGATGTACGCGACGTCGATGCGCCGCGCGGCCATCCAACGCCGCACCTCGGCGATGGGCGATGTGGCCGCCAGCGACTTACTCAACCGCCGTGATGCGCACGCTGTATGCGCCGCCTGGCGTTTCGACCCGCACGACGTCGCCGACGCGGTGACCGATCAACGCCTT
>Ga0070698_100000404_pt1 | contig 45800 bp, 44 predicted proteins | sample KBSK1502metaG_FD_65477 | JGI IMG/M metagenome (GOLD analysis project Ga0070698, IMG submission 65477) | Corn, switchgrass and miscanthus rhizosphere microbial communities from Kellogg Biological Station, Michigan, USA - KBS K1-50-2 metaG | ecosystem: Host-associated > Plants > Roots >...
CCCACCGGCCCGTTCAGCGCAAGCGCCAGGATCAGCTGGCTCTGCGCCGGGAGCAGCGCGCCGGACGCACCGTTGATCGTGAACGAGCCGAGAATGCCGATCCGCAGCACCCCGGCGGGTACCTCGGCGGCATCGGGCGGAAGGCCGACGGCGGCCTCCGCTGCCTGCTCATCCGCGCCGGGCCCGTCCAGCCCGGCCGCCAGCAACGTCCCTGGCGGCCCGGTCTCCCCGCTGCCGTTCAGGCTGGCCACCGGGTCGTCGTCTGGCCCGGGCCCAAGGTCGCCGAGCAGCCCGGATAGCCCGTCGTCGGCCAGCTGCGGGTCGGTCCGGTCGTCCGGCCGGTCCGGCCAGCCGGCCAGCTCCAGTGCCGCGGTCCAGCTGGAGCCGTCATAGGGCGGCTGGCCGGCGGCCACGTCGCCGTCCTGGGCCGCGGTCTGGAAAAGGCTGACGATCGAGACGTAGTCCTGCTCCGTCAGTGCCTGCGGCCTGACTTCCAGCTGCATCGGGAAGATCTGGGCGACAATCCCGCCGGGCCGGTCCGGATCGGAGGAAAGCTGGAAACTGGCCGGGGCCGGTGATCCGGGAGTCTCCTGGGCGCCGGCCACCAGCGCGGCGATCCCGCCAGGATCGCTGGCGATGTCGGTCAGGAAGGATAGCTGCGCCGCCGTCGGGGCTTCCCGGCTGACCAGCAGGGAAAGCGCCCAGTCCTCATCGTCCGGTTCGGCAATCCGGCGGTACCTGACATCGGTCGGGCCGCCGTCGCCGAGCCTGCGCTGCAGCGTGACGGCCTTGGCGGCAAGCAGGTCCAGCGCCGCATCGAGGTCGTCGCAGATCTTGGCCCGGCCGCCGGTCACCTCAAGCTCGCCGTATCCGCAGATGATCAGGTCGTACCAGCCGGCCAGTTCGCTGGTGGCCAGCTCGGTGGCAGCGGCTGCGAGCACGCGGTTCACCAGCCGCGGCGGCCCGTCCACGGTGGTGACCCGCAGGTGCTCAAGGTCGACAAGCAGGTATCCGCCGCTATCGTCGGCGACCCCGGCAGTCAGCAGTCCGGGGAGCAGGTCGCCGCCGGGTTCAGCCTGCCCGGCCGCCAGCGGCAGCGCCCCGTCCGGCAGCGCCAGGTGCCAGGCCATGCCCTGCCGGCCGCCGGGCACGCCGAACGGCGGCGGTGGCGGCTCGCTGGCCGGCGAGGCCAGCAGTATCTCCATGGCCGAGCTGGTGAGGTGAATGCCCGCCACCGCGGGCAGCTGCTGGCCGGACACCGCCAGGCCAGCCCCAAGCTCATCAAGCACCGTCCTGAGCGCGGTGGCGGGCTGCGGCGGCCGTACCGCGCGCAGCCGCTGCTCCTCGGCCATGACCGGCGCGCTGGCCGGCATCGGTATCCGCCGCCCCGCCATCCTGGCCTGCCGCTGCCGGTGCCGCATCCGGGCGATCGACACCATGACCCCGCCGGTCAGCATCCCGGCCGCGAATATGGCAAGCGGCGCGAGCTGATCCTGCTGCGTGAGCGCCGGCTGATCGGCAGCCGCGCGGCTGGCCGGGAGGCTCTGCCCGGCCGGGCTGGCAGCGGGCGGCCCGGACGGCGCCGCCGACCCGGCAGGCCCGAGCGAGCCCGCCTGGCTGGCAGCCGGATGCGGACGGCTGAAATGATGATCTCTGGACGGGTGGGACGGATGATGATACGGCTGGGCAGCCGGCGGCTGCGGCACGTGGCTCGCGCTAGCAGGCAGTTGCAGCACCCAGCCCGGCCAGATGACGGACGGGTCCGTGAAGACCTGGCCGCCGCCCATCGCGTGCCCGATATTGAGCTTCACGATCTCGTGGAAAAGGTCTCCGTCGCCGAGGTAGCGCTGGGCTATCGTCCACAGGCACTCACCCGGCCGGACGACCACCGCCTGATACGAAGCCATGCTCATCACCTGCGGGGCTGCTGGCGGACTTGCGGACTGGCCGCCGGCGGCATCGCGGCCGGCGTGGTCAGCCCCGGCGGCCCTGCCCTGGCCGCCCTGCACAGCCACGGCCGCGGTGGCTGCCGTGACTGTGCGGCCGGCCGGACCGGGGGCGGCACCCTGGCCGGAGGTTGCCAGGGTGCCGGAATCCGGTGCGCGCACCAGCGTCACCGGCCTCGACCCGGCCAGGGTGCCGGAGCCACCGATCCCGGGCGGCGAGACGGTTGCCGTCGCCACCGGGCCGGCCTGCGCCGCGGCAAGCAGCGCGGTAGCCGGGCTGCTGAAGGTGAGCGCCGCGAGCGCCACTAGCTGGCCGGCCATGTTCTGCAGGCCGCCGAGCCTGAGCCGCGGGGCCTGTCGCCCGCGGATGGCCGCGATGGTCTCGGTCGCCGCAGCCAGGCTGAACAGCGCCCAGCCGAGCCAGCTGACATCCCGCACCGCGCCGAGGAACAGCGCGCCGTTGTCCCGGCGCAGCAGTGCGGCGCCGGCCTGGTGCGGCGACGGCAGGTGCTGCGGCACCGGGTTGCCGCCGAACCGGTAAAGCACCACCGGCAAGCCGATCACCAGCAGCAGCAGGGTGATCATGGCGGCCAGCCCGCGCAGCGTGGCGGCCACCCGGTGGGCCCTCACGTGCCCGGTCCCGTGACGCCGGTCACCAGCGATGCGGTCGCCGAGCCTGTCGAGCTCATCGAGTCGATGCCGATGATCGATAGCACGCTGGTCGGCTCCGTGATCCGCACCGTGACCCGGATGGCCTTCGAGCCCTGTGCAGCCACGCAGCAGTGCAGGTTGTTGGCGGCCAGGTAGGCACGGGCTGCCGCGATGGCCTGAGCCTGGTCGACGACGAAGGCCCCGGTCGAGTAGGCCGTGGATCGATTTACCATCCCCGCTCCCGCGCGGGCCGCCTCCTGGGCGACGGCATTCGCGTTCTCGGCGGCTCGCAGCTTGGTGCCGCCATCGATGACGATTCCGGCCAGGGCGATCAGCGCGACGCCCAGCGCGGCCAGCATCAGGGTGATCGAGCCTCGGTCGCGCTCCGCGCGCCAGGCCAGCCGCCGCGCCCGGCCAGGTCCGCGCATCGGCAACCCCAAGTGATCAGGTTCAGCTCGTGCTGCACTGTCGCTCGATAGTGCCGACCGCACTGTGACAGTCCCTGTGACATTGACCACGTCGCGTCACCTGGCCCGGAAGGGATCGAGCGGCGACGTGAACGTCGCCGTCAGCGTCTTGCTGCCAGGCATTCCGGGAACCAGCAGGTCAGACAGCGACACCCGGCAGGTAACCCGCGCTGTTACCTGGGCGGGCAGGCCGACGGGGACTCCGAAGCCCACCTGGGCCGCTGAGCCGGTCCCTGGGCCGCCTGTTTCCACCTTCACGACCGGCGTGCAGTCGAGTGCGTCCTGGCTGAGCGCCAGCCGGGCACTGGCCAGCGCCGCCGCCTGGGCCGCGGCCGGGGTACGGGAAATCGATGCCTGCCTGGCGGCGTCCCGCGCGGCAGCCTGCACCGAGCCCAGCGCGATCGACGTCCGCCCGGCCGCGATCACCAGCCCGAGCAGGAACAGCAGCACGGGGGCGAGGATGACTAGCTCGAGCGCGGCGTTGCCGCGCTCGCGGCCGGGCCGTCCGGATCTCATCGGGTGCTCCAGCGGGTCATGGCGTAGTGAACTGCTCGACGGGCGCCCTGGCGACCTGACTGACGTTGATGGCGATGCCGGGCACCAGCGAAGGCACCCGGCCGCGCACCGTGATCGCAACCGTCGTGCCGCTGCTTCCGCCCGAGCCGGCGGAGGGTCCGAGCAGGTACCCAGAGGCAGCTGAGCGGGCAAACGCCAGCGCCGCGCGCGGGCCCGCGCCGCGCGGGGCGCCGAGGACCCGCGCGGCATCGGCGCCCTGCCGGGCGGCGGCCAGCGCCGCCTGCCGGCCCAGGTACCACAGCGAGGCCTGCGCGATGACCATCACGGCGAGCAGGAACACCGGCACGATGATCACGTAGCTCAGCGTCAGCGCGCCGCGGTCGCCCCGGCCGCGCCGCCGGTATCGGGTAACGCGCATCGCCTAGGGGATCTTTCCCTCGTACCTCGTGATCGCGCCGGTGAAAAAGGCGCCGGCCGCGATGGCGGCAGCCACCAGAATGCCGGCGATCACGATCCACTCCAGCGTGATCGCGCCGGACTCAGGGTGCCCGCTCGCGGCAGCGCCGGCTCGAGCGCGCGCCCGCAGCAGCAGGTATCTGACGGCGGTCAGCAGCGGACTGGGCATGGGACCTCCTCGGTTTGGCGGGACTATCCCGCGCCTAGCGTCCGGTACATCACCGGGAAGATGACGAGCAGCAGGAAACCGGCGCCAAGCAGGGCGATCGGGATCACCATCGTGGTGCTGCGCGACCCGGCCCTGGCGCGGTCGCCGGACAGCGCCTGGGCTCGCATCGAGGCCGCGCGGGCACTCAGCGTCTCGATGATCCGCGCGCCTTCCTGGCCGGCCACGCCGGCGATGTCAGCCAGGTCCGAGAGCTCGGTCACGCCGGTCTGGCTGGCCAGGGCGGCCAGGCCGGCCCAGGGCGCGAGCCCGGCCTTGCGCGCCTCGTCGAGGGCGGAGCCGATCCGCTCGAATGCCCAGCCGCCGCCGATCCCGGCCGCCGCCTCCAGCGCCTCGGTCGGCCCGGCGCCCGCCCCCCGCTCCAGCGCCACCAGGTCGAGGTAGCTGGTGAGCGCGTGCCGGAAATCGGTCCGCCGCTCGGCGGCGTTGACCTTGGTAACCAGGTCCGGGGCGAAGAACATGGCCGCGCCGAATGCCAGCGACGCGACCGCGGGCAGCACCCAGGGCAGCCGGGCGCCAGCCAGCACCACCAGTACGGAGAAGACCGGCACCACGGCGAGGCCGACCGCACCGCAGATGATCTTGCTGGCGATCCACGATTCACGGTCCTGGCCGAGCATGGCCAGGTCGAGGTTCGGGGCCGGCAGCCAGCGGGCCGCCGCGGCCAGCCGCCGGGCGGTCTGCCGTGCGGCTGGCTCGCCGCCGGCCGGCGCCCAGCTCGCTCCGGCGCCCGCGTCGAGCCTGGCCAGCGCGGCGTCCAGCCGGGCCGTGCCCGGCAGGATTTCCTTGACCAGCAGGAAGACACCGAGGCCGGCCGCGATGCCGGCCGCCGCGATCCATATGTTCACCGGCGCCTCCCCGTGCGCAGCGGAGCCGCCGACCCGGTACTCGGACCGCCAGCCGCACCGGGCGCGGCCGGCGGGTCGAGGAACCGGCCCGGAGCCGGGATGCTGCCGAGCCGGTGCAGCCAGCCTAGGCCGGCCGCGTACAGGCTGGCCACCACGGCTAGGACAAGCTGGCCTGGCACGGTCCCGAACGGCGCGGAGTAGTCGCGATTCAGCACGGCGAAGACGGTGAACGCGACGATGAAGACCGTGATCCACCGGACCGTCGTCCGGTGCTGCGCCCGCTCGGCGTCGATCTCCCTGCGGGCGGCCACGTCCCGCCCGAGCATCTCGGCGAGAGCGCTGAGCACGGCGTGCGCGCCGCCGCCGCGGCGGCTGGTCGCGATGATCAGCGCCGCGGCGATGCGGTCGCCGGCCGGATCGTCGACATCGGCAGCGAACGCCCGCAGCGCCGTCTCGGTGCCTGCCCTGGCGGCCAGCCGCCGGGCGAGCGCGCCAACCTGGCCGGCGATGGCGGGCGGGGCAGAGCGGGCGCTCGCCTCCAGGGCGTCCTCCAGCGCGCGGCTGGCGGTGAGCATGTCGGCCAGCCGGCGCGCCCACTGCTCCAGCGCCTCCAGCATGGCGGTCCGCTGCCGCTGCTCCCGGCTGGCGGTGAGCTTTGGCAGGAAGATCACCGCCAGCGCGGCCGCGATCGCCGCCACCGGCCAGCGGGTGATGAGCAGCACCGCCAGGAAGGCAACGAGCGCGAGCAGCAAGCGCACCGCCGAGGCGGCGGGCAGGACGCCGCGCAGGCCGCGAGGCGGCGGCGTGCCAGGCGCCGGGGCTCGCCTGGTGAGCTCGGCGGTGAACAGCACGATCCCGGCCGCGATGAGAGCGCCGCCGCAGGCGGCGAGAATGATCATCGCCAGCCCTCCGCCCTGGCCATCGCGCGCTGCCGGTCCAGCAGGCCGGCCTGGAAGCCGGCCGCCTCCAGCCTGGCCAGCATCCGCGGTGACGGGGTATGGGCGGGCACCGCCATGCCGCCCGGGCCGTCCGGCAGGAAGAGCCTGTTGACGGCCGGCCTGTCGGTGTCCGCAGGCGGCATGACCTCCAGGATTTCGGATACGAACCGCACCGTCCGCCTGCCGTCGTATCGCTTCCGCACATGCACGATCAGGTCGACGGCCATCCCGACGAGCACGTGAATGGCGCGCTCGGCCAGGGCCAGCCCGCCGCGCAGGCCGAGGATCAGGATGCGGTCGAACGCCTCGGACGGCGAGTTGGCGTGCAGGGTGCACATGGAGCCGTCCTGGCCCGAGTTCATCGCCTCCAGCATCGGCATGATCTCGGACCGCCGGACCTCGCCGACCAGGATCCGCTGCGGGTTGTGCCGGAGCGCGTGCGCGACCAGGTCATGCAGCGTGATGCCGCCGACGCCCTCGGAGTTCGGATCCCGGGCCTCGAACGCGATCACGTCCGGGTGGCCGGGCAGGTCGTGCAGGTACAGCTCGTACTCCGATTCCAGGGTGGCGACCCGCTCGCCGGGCGGGATCTCGGCGGCCAGTGCGCGCAGCAGGGTCGTCTTCCCGGCGTTCACCCCGCCGGTGATCACGATGTTGCACCGGCTCCGCACCGCCGCGGACAAGAACGCGGCAAGGGGCGGGTCGACGGTGCCGAGCTGGATCAGTCTCGCCAGCGTGACATCCATCTGGCCGTGCCGCCGGAGCGAGACGCAGGGCCGCGGCGTGACCGACATCGTGGCGGTCATCCGCACGCCGCCGGCCAGCGCGACGTTCACCAGCGGCGCGCCGGCCGAGAAGTCCCGCGCGGTCTGGCCGCCCCGGGCGGCCCAGGTGCGGATCATCTCGATCAGCGCTTCGTCGCTGGCCGCGACGGGCGGCGCGATCACCCGCTCCCCCGTCGCGTACGTCACCCAGACCTGATCGCAGCCGTTGATGTCGATGTTCTCCACGGCCGGATCCCGCAGGTAGCTGGCGAGCGGCCCGAGGCCGTACCGCTGGTCGTAGACGGCCTGCGCGAGGGCTTCCCGCTCGGCGGGCGATGGCACCGGCGCGCCGGCCCTGACCTGCCGCTCGGCCCAGGTGCGGGCGGCATCGCGGATCAGCGGCAGGATCGCCTCGGGCAGCGCCCCGTCCTCGAGCCGGCTGGCGACCATGGCATGGATCTCGGCCACGCCCTGCTGCAGGCCCGGGTCCGCGGGGCCGCCCGCGGCGTGCTGCGGCCCGGGAGCGGCCGGCCCCTGCCGCTGGCTGTCCGCCAGTGCCGCCGCGGCAGGCCAGCGCAGCTCGGTCATGGCGCTGGTCCGGAACCGGGCCGGACGGGCGTGGCCAAGGCCGAGTCCGCCGTGGCGGCGGCGGCGGCCCGCAGCGCCCGGCCGGCCACTGCCGCCGCCCGCAGCAGCGGCCGGGCCGACAGGTCGCGCCGCCTCCCGACACCGTCCGATAGCACCCGAGCGGTTTTGCAATCGTCCGGCAGTGTGCCGGCGATGGGCACGCCAAGGGCCTTGGCGACATCGCGGGGAGCATGCGCCCCCGGGCCGGCCAGCAGCAGCGTGACGCGCTGCAGCCCGCCGAGCAGCTGGCCGAGCATCTCGATCCTCGCCCGTGCCCTGGCCACCTGGCGCAGCGTGGGGCGCAGCACCAGGACAACGACGCGGGCGGCGGTCAGCACCGCAAGCGGTCCGTCGCCGGCGTCGAGGCGGCCGCAGTCGGCGATCACGTCGGCCGGAATCGAGCAGAATGCCGCGGCGAGCGCCGGCCAGGCGGACGCAAGCCCGGCCCCTTGCCGGGGGTCGGAGATCCCGGCCAGCAGCAGCCGCTGCCTGGCTTCGTCCAGCTCTATCAGCTGCGGCCAGAGCGCCAGGGCCGCCGCGTCCGGGCCGCGGCCCGCGTCGAACGCGAGGCTGAGCAGGCCGCGGCCGGCAGGCAGGTGCCCGGCGAACAGCCCGGCGAGGATGTCGCCGCCGCTCGGGTCACACTCGGCCAGGATGACCTGAGACGGCCAGCCGAGCGTCAGCGCGAGCGCGGACGTCGTCACCCCGGGTGATCCGCCAGCCGAGACGAGCGCGTACAGCGCCATCAGGAACTCCGCCTGGTCACGATGAGCGCGATCTGGCCAGTGGCCGCCTGCTGCGCTACAGCGGTCCCCCATCTGGCGGGCACGAGCAGGTCAACCACGTCAAGCCCGTCCTGGTCTGGCACGTTGCGGACCTTCTGGACCAGGCCGGCTACCGGGTGTGTGAGGACTGGCGCCGCGTTGGAGTTCCCGCTGGACCCGCCGGGCGTGGGAATCACCAGGACCTGATCGCCGGGGAAGAGCCCGCTGGCAGGCAGGTTGGACGGCTTGACCGGAACGGGCACGAGGACCTGGCCGGCGGACGGCGGCTGCGCCGTGGTCAGCTCCGAGGCGGCCAGCAGCGTGCCCGGCCGCAGCGCGGTGGCCGCGATCTCGCCGATCACCTGCTGCAGCTGGCTGCCCGGGATTAACTGCACGCCGGGCCCGGCCGCGACCGTCGTGGTCCCGACGTCCGCGGCGGTGATCGGCGCGCCGGCCGGCACCGGCGCGGTCACCAGCACCACCGGGACCTGATGGTTTGCTCGCTGATAAAGCCCGGCACTCACCAGCACGCCCGCCCCGACCAGGGCCACCGACAGCGCGATCATCGCGGGACGGCGGCGGCGCGGCAGGCCGCGCAACTGGCCGGGCTGCGCTGCCATGCCGGTGCCGTTGGGCGTCAGGTCGGGCTCCGGATGGTAGGCGGCGCCGAAGCCCGGAACCGGGTGGCCAGCGGTCACTGCCCACCGCCCGACACCAGGGCCTGCCCCTCGGCCACCCGGACGGGGAAGGTCGTGGTCTCCTGCAGCGGCGGGTTCACCGCGCCGCCTGCCCCGCCCGACCCGGTCCAGGTCGCGGTCCAGGTGACCGTCACCGACACCTGGTACGCATGCCCCGGCTGCAGCGCGGACGACTGCGGGTAGGTGTAGGAGCAGTCAGTGTGCTGTGCGCTCGCGGGCAGCTTCGGGTTGTACGCCGTGCCAGGGCCGGCGCACGACCGGCCGGGCAGGCCGCCGCCGGGCGAGATGGTGATCTTGCCAGGCACCGCGGTTACCTTGGCCCACACCGGGCCGACTGCGACCTGCGCGGTGGCCGGCCGCCACTGGCTGGCGGGCAGCCAGACCCACTCCGCCAGCCCGACGAGTCCGGCATGCCCGCGCGGCGGCGCGGTGGCCGGCCTGGGAGCCGGCACGGACAGCGCTGCGAGGGCCCACTGCAGCAGCTCCTGGGGCGTGACGCCGGGATTCGCCGTGGTGGCTCCGGTGGGCACCAGGACCAGCCCGGTCTGCTCTGTCATCTGGCAGACGATCCACATCCATTTCTCGCCCTTGGGCGCCGGATACGGGAACGGATAGCCCGGTGGCAGCGGGAACAGCTTGCAGGTGTCGGTACCGCCGCCCCCGCCGCCGCCCCCGCCGGGGCCGCCTGGGCCGACGCCGCCGTTTCCGCATATGACCTCCCAGCCATGGGGCGTCCGGACCACCCGGCAGCCGGCCGGCGGGCCGCCAGTGCCGGCGGCGGCCGACGCGGCTGCCGCGGCCCGCGCCGCCGGCCCGGCGGCACTCGCCGACGCGGGCGGCGCGGCCTGCACCGCCTGCAGGATGGTCACGGCCGTGATCGCCGCGGCGAGCATGACGTTCTTCAGGGTTCGCATTGCGCCACCACCGGGACGATGTTGCCGACGAGCCACCTGCCGCCCTGCCGGACGAGGCTGGCGTAATAGTTGGCCCGCGGGCTGCCGAAGCTGTGCGGGAAGACCCGGCCGGTCCGCTCGCTCCGCAGCCCGGCATGACTGAGGTCGACGCAGTCGTGCACGGTCGCGCGGCCACCGCGGATCTTGACACTGATGACATGCAGGACCGCGACGCCATCGGTGACTGCGTGCCTGGCCCAGTCTTGCCGCAGTGCCGCGATGAGGCCGGGCAGGGCCGCGGCCGGGACGTACCGGGCCAGGATCTGGCTGGCCCGCCGGGCATTACCGGAGTTCAGCGCCTCGTCGCTGGCCTGCCAGTAGCCGGCGTAGGCGACCATCACCTGCTGGCGCTGGCCCAGCTGCTCGGCCAGCCGGGCTGGTGACCGGACGCCGGCCTTGGGCGGGAGCGTGACGCTGGCCTGGCCGGCGCAGCCTGCCAGCAGCACCGCCAGCCCGGCCCCGGCGAGCCAGCTAATGGCGTGCGGCTCGCCAGGCCGGCGTAACAGGCCCGTGCCGGGACCGGCTAACAGCCAGCCCGCACGGATAAAGCTAGGCATCAACCGGGATACTCCCAATCCTGACTATTCGCGGCCTCTGACCGCCGTGACAGCATGCCGCAGACGAGGCACCCAGCACAAGGGCAACGATTGCGAATAGTGACTTGATCATTACAAATTTCCGGGCCCGGGTGACTCGGCGAAGCCCTTGCCGGGCGCGGGCCGGCGGGGTCCCCTGCGCCATTGCCGGTGCTTTGCAGTGCCATTGCCGGCCGTTGCACTGCTTGCACTCGCTGTGCGCGCGGCAGACTGAGCGGCTTTCCCTGTCGCCACCAGGCCCGGCGGCAGTTAGCCTCCAGACAAGACCGCGTTGCCGGTGCCGGGGCCTGATCCTGCCGCCAGCGCAATGCGGCGGGGTGGAGGCGCGGCATGTCAGCTCCCGGGGTCTATGCCGACCTGCAGGCGCAGCGGGCCTGCTGGCATCCGGTTTGCTACGGGCACAAGCTCGGCGATTCTCCCGTGCACGCGGACCTGCTCGGCGAGTCCCTCGTGCTGTGGCGCGGGCCTGGCGGTGCGCCGCGGGCCATGTCCGACCTCTGCGTGCACCGGGGCACCGCGCTTTCGCTCGGCTGGGTGCGCGGCGACCACATCGTTTGCCCCTACCACGGCTGGCGGTATGCCGCCGACGGCCGGTGCGTGGCGATCCCGCAGCTTGCTGACCCGGCCCGGGTGCCCGCCAGGGCACGGGTTCCCGCGTACAGGGCGCAGGAGCGCTACGGGCTTGTCTGGGTGGCGCTGGCCGAGCCGCGCTGGCCGCTGCCGGAAATGCCCGAGCTGGAGGACGATGCCTGGGCGGTCGTGTCGGCGGGACCGTACCGGTGGCGCTGCGATGCCGCCCGGCAGGTCGAGAACTTTACCGACTTCGGGCACTTCCCCTGGGTTCATCCGGGGCTGCTCGGTGATCCGGACCGGCCGGTCGTGCCGCGCCACGAGGTGCGCACCGAGGGGCATGTGCTGCACTACTCGATCATCCGGCCCGAGGCGCCGAATACCGACGACTTCCCGGTATTCGGCAACGAGCAGGCATCGCCGCCGGAGCGGCGCAGCCGGTACGAACTGCACCTGCCCTACACCATCGCGCTGCGGCTGGACTGGGGCGGTCAGCGCGGCATGGTCTACTTCTTTGCCGGCCAGCCGGAAGCCGCCGACCGCTGCACCGGGTACGTGGTAATCGGCCGCAATTACAACTTCGGTCAGCCGGCCAAGGTCATCCAGGAATTCGAGAACACGATCTTCGGCCAGGATCAGCTGATCGTCGAGTCCCAGCAGCCCGAGCGCGTCCCGTTTGACCTGGCCGCGGAGCTTCACCTTAAATTCGACGCCGTCGCCGTTGCCTACCGCAAGGCGATGCGGGCCGCGGGACTGGCGTCCGGCGGGCCGGGCCGCAGCCAGCAAGGGACTACCGGAGCTAGCCGGCCGCACGACCCGGCCGACGGAGCTGACCTGGACTTCTAGGCACCCTGGGAGGCAACGTGCTGCACATCCTCGCCCTGTCGCGGTCGGCGCTGATCGTCCGGCACTGGTTCGAGATCAACCTCGATGACTCGTCGATGGAGCACGGCGCCCGGATCGAGCTGCGCGAGCTGGCATCCGGCGCGCATCGCGGCAGCGAGTCGGCGGCCCAGCTGATCACGGCCGACCGGCCGCTCTGGCGGGCGGATCTGTTCGACCGCATGCAGGACGAGCCCGGCACCTTCGGCGCGGCACACTACCACCCGGAATTCACCGGCAACGAGCCATCGGACCGGGTCTGGGACGCGGCGCTGACGGCTGATCCGTGGCGCTGGCTCGGCGATCAGGTAGCCAGCGCGGGCGCGGCGACCAGCTGCAAGCCGTGGCCGGTCGATCCCGAGGATGCCAGCGAGCTGCCAGGACTGGCCGACGAGGTGGTCGCGCTAGCCCGCAGGTTCTCCCCGGAACACTGCGGCTCGCCGGCTGAGTGTTACCGGCTGACCAGGGATGTCCGGCACGCCGTGCGGCTGATGGTCCGCTACCTGAGCCGGCCCGGCCTGCTCGACACTGCCTGGGTTACGCCATGGCTGGCGGACGGCCAGCAATCCGGCGTGCCCGCGGGCCGGCCTAACGGCGCCTGCGGCATCGGGAATCCGCTGTAGCCCCCCTGACCGCGGCCGGAGCCTCGCTCGTCGCGTCCGTGGCGCATCGGAAGTCTGCCCGCCGGCCCAGGTCGGCGGCGCCTGGTCCTCCGGCATGCGCACCGGAAGTCTGCCCGCCGGCCTAGATCGGCGGCGCCTGGTCCTCCGGCATGCGAACCTGGTAGCGGCCGAGACTGCGTGTCTGACCTTGTCCCTGGCGTTTGACCTTGTCCCTGGGGGAAGCTGCAGCCTGGACCTGGCCGGGCCGCCCGGCCGGCATGAGAAAGGCGACCATGGGGCTGCTGACGATCGGTTCGTTCGCGAGAGCATCGCGGCTGTCGCCAAAGGCGCTGCGGCTCTACGACGAGCTCGGGCTGCTCCGCCCCGCCCGAGTAGATCCGCTGTCCGGTTACCGGCTCTACGATCCCCGGCAGCTGGAACAGGCCCGCCTGGTGGCGTGGCTGCGCCGGATCGGCATGCCGCTGGCCCGCATTCGCGTGGTCTGCGAGCTGCCCGCCGCGGCGGCCGCGAAAGAGGTCGCGGCTTACTGGTCTCAGGTGGAGTCTGACACCGAGGCACGGCGGCGGCTTACCACCTTTCTCATCGACTATCTGTCCGGGAAGGACACTGCAATGCCCGACGCGCGCACGACACTGGGAATCCGCTATGCCGTCCGTTCTGATGTCGGCAAGCTCCGCGAGAGTAACGAGGATGCGGCATATGCGGGCCCGCGCCTGCTGGCCGTCGCGGACGGGCTGGGGGGTCATGCGGGCGGCGAGGTCGCCAGCGCGGCCGCCATCGACGCCCTCAGGCCGCTTGATGCCGAGCTGCCGGCCGGCGACCTGCTCAACGCCCTGGAGCACGCTGTCCGCCAGGCCAACGATGCCATGCGGCATATCGCCGAGTCCGACCCGTCGCTCCGCGGGCTCGGCACCACCCTGACCGCCATGCTCTTGTCGGGCTCCCAGCTGGCGCTCGTGCACATCGGCGACTCACGGGCCTATCTGCTGCGTGATGGCGAGCTCTTCCAGATAACGCACGACCACACCCTGGTGCAGACGCTCGTCGACGATGGGCGGCTGACCCCGGATGAGGCTGCCTCGCATCCGCAGCGATCGCTGCTGCTGCGGGCCATCGACGGCAAGCAGTCCGAGCCCGACCTTCAGCTGCAGGACGCCATCGCGGGCGATCGTTACCTGTTGTGCTCCGACGGTCTGTACACCGTGGTCAGCGCGGAGAAGCTGCGAGAGGTCATGACCGCGGTCGCCGATCCCGAGGACGTGGTCAGGAAGCTGGTCGACCTGGCGAACCAGGGCGGCGGCCCGGACAACATCACGTGCGTGGTGGCCGACGTCGTGCAGCTTTAGGCCGTGATTGATACCATGATGAGCATGCATTCAGCAGTCGCGTGCTGGTGGCCGCCGCAGTAAGGCGGCCAGTTATCCCTGCACGCACGGGCCGCCCGGTGGGCGGCCCGTAGCTGTCTTCAGCGGACGTGACCAGCCCAGGCGGGCGATCCTCAGCCCTTACCACGAAAGGTCACGAAATGTCCCAGCATGGCACTATCAAGGTAACTTCCTCGCACCGCACTACCACGGCCAGTATCCCGGCTCGTACCAGTGCAGCAGGTTTTCTCGCGCCCGGCTCGCCGGACCCGGCAAGCACCGGCTCGCCGGACCCGGCAAGCAGGAGCGCCCAGATCGAATCGGAGCTTCGCCGCGCGCCGCGGTCGTTCCGCATCCTGACCGGCGACCGGCCGACCGGCCCGCTGCACCTGGGTCACTACTTCGGCACGTTGCAGAACAGGGTCCGGTTCCAGCAGCTCGGCGCGGACGTGCTGGTGCTCGTCGCCGACTACCAGGTGATCACCGATCGTGACGCCGGCCCGGGGCTGGGCGCCGATGTCCTGGGTCTCGTCGCCGACAACCTGGCTGCTGGCCTTGACCCCGCCCGGGCGACGATATTTGCGCACAGCCAGGTCAGCGCGCTGAATCAGCTTATGCTGCCATTCCTCAGCCTGCTCAGCGTGGCCGAGGTCGGCCGCAACCCGACGGTCAAGGAAGAATTCTCGGCCAGCGGCGGCGGCGCGATGTCGGCCCTGCTGTTCGCCTATCCCGTCCATCAGGCCGCCGACATCCTGGCCTGCCGGGCCAATCTCGTGCCGGTCGGCAAGGACCAGCTACCGCACGTCGAGCTGACCCGCACCATCGCGCGAAGGTTCAACCAGCGCTACAGCCCGCGGTGCGGGTTCTTCCAGCCGCCCGATCCGCTGCTCGGCGCTGTGCCGCTGCTGCTTGGCCTGGACGGCCAGAAGATGAGCAAGAGCCGCGGTAACACGATCCCGCTGTCGGCCACCGAGGACGAGACGGCGCGGCTGATCAAGGGCGCAAGGACCGACAGGCAGCGGCACATCAGTTACGAGCCCGCCGGCCGGCCCGAGGTGGCCAACCTCGTACTGATGGCGGCGATGTGCCAGCGGCGCCCGCCGGCCGCCGTGGCCGCGGAGATTGGCAGCGGCGGCGCCGCCAGGCTCAAGGCCGTCGTGACCGAGGCCGTGAACGAGCACCTGCGCCCGATCCGCGCCAGGCGCCGCGAGCTGGCCGCCGACCGGCCGTACCTGCAGGCGGTGCTCCGCCGCGGCAACGACCGCGCAGCCGTTCTCGCCGGAGACACCCTGAACTCGGTAAGGGAACTCATGCGCATGACGTACTGACTCCCGCCCGCCCCGCCCGCCTCCCCCGCCCCGCCCCTGGCGGACCCTGCTCCATGATCACGGAGAGTTCTGGGGGTGGCAACCCCCACAACCATCCGTGATCATGAAGACCGCGTGCGCCAGGTCTTCGGCCGCGGGCGGCGGCTCAGCTGCCAGCTGGCGCCGGTACCTCGCAGACGGCGCCGCGGTCGGCGCCGGACACCAGCGCCGCGTACTTGGCCAGCGCCCCGGTGCGGTAGTTCGGCGCCGGCCTAGTCCACTGCGCGCGCCGCCGCGTCAGCTCAGCGTCGTCCACCAGCAGCTCAAGCCGCCGCCCGGGCACGTCAAGGACGACTGGGTCACCGTCCCGCACCAGCGCGATCGGGCCGCCGTCGAACGCCTCCGGCGCGGCATGCGCCACGCAGGCGCCGAACGTCGCGCCGGAGAACCGGCCGTCGGTCACCAGCATCACGTCGCGGCCAAGGCCGGCCCCCTTGATCGCGGCCGTCACCGCGAGCATCTCGCGCATGCCCGGGCCGCCCTTGGGCCCCTCGTACCTGATCACCAGCGCGTCGCCCGCGGCGACCTCGCGGGCGGTGACCGCGGCCATGCAGTCTTCCTCCCGCTCGAACACCCGCGCCCGGCCCTCGAACCGCAGCGTCTCGATGCCAGGGGTCTTCACCACCGCGCCATCCGGGGCCAGCGTGCCGCGCAGGATGGCCAGGCCGCCGTCCGGCTTGAACGGGTCCTTGACTGCCCTGACCACCTCACCGTCCGGGGCGAACGCGTCCTGCACGTTCTCCGCCAGCGTCCGCCCGTTCACCGACAGCGCGTCACCGTCGACGAGCCCCGCCGACAGCAGCTCCCGCAGCACCACAGGAAGGCCGCCTGCCTGGTCGAGCTCGCTCATGACGAACCGCCCTGCCGGGCGCACCGACACGATGTGCGGGGTCCGCCTGCTGACCGCGTCGAAGTCATCCAGGGTCAGCTCGACCTCGGCCTCCCTGGCGATTGCCAGCAGGTGCAGCACGGCGTTGGTCGAGCCGGCCGTCGCCATCACCACCGCGGCGGCGTTCAGGAACGCGGCCCTGGTCATGACCTGCCGGGGGCGCAAGCCCGACGCCAGCGCCTCGACGGTGATCTCGCCGGTGCGCCGGGCAAGCTCGGTGCGCTCGGCCGAGACCGCGGGCGCGGTGGCCGAGCCGGGCAGCGCCATGCCGAGCGCCTCCGCGCACGCGGACATCGTGTTCGCCGTGTACATGCCGGCGCACGAGCCCGCGCCCGGGCACGCGGCGCGCTCGATGTCGTGCAGCTCGCGGTCGGAAACCTCGCCAGCCGAGTGGCCGCCGACCGCCTCGAAGACATCCTGGATGGTCAGCGACCGGCCGTGCGCCCAGCCGGGCAGGATGGTGCCGCCGTAGAGGAACGCGGCCGGCACGTCCAGCCGTGCGCAGGCCATCAGCATGCCGGGCAGTGACTTGTCGCAGCCGGCGATCGCGACCAGCGCGTCGAACCGCTCGGCGTGCACCATCAGCTCCACCGAGTCTGCGATGATCTCCCGGCTGACCAGCGATGCCTTCATGCCCTCCGTGCCCATGGAGATCCCGTCCGACACCGCGATCGTGCCGAACTCGAACGGCACGGCGCCGGCCTGCCGCACGCCGTCCTTGGCCGCCGCAGCCAGCCCGTTCAGGTGCAGGTTGCACGGCGTCACCTCGTTCCAGGACGACGCGACCGCTACCTGCGGCCGGCCGAGGTCCTCCTCGCTGAGCCCGACCGCGCGCAGCATGGCACGGGCCGGCGCCCGGGACGGGCCGGTGGTGAGCGGGCCGGAGCGCGGCCGCGGGAGACTGCTGGTCATCGGAAAGAACCTCCGGTAATCGACTGAGCGGACAGGGCAGAAGATCGGGCTGAAACGGATCCGCGGTGGCTAGACTGTTGCGCCGGACGCAGTGAGCTCGGGGCTGGCCAGCGGCCGTGCGCCGGCCCGCAGCAGGCCGTACCCGACGCCGTCGGCCAGGGCTTCCCATGATGCGGTGACGATGTCCTGCGACACGCCGACTGTCGTCCATTCGCCGTCGTGATCGGCTGAGGTCAGCATCACCCGGGTGACCGCGCTGGTTGCGGCCCGGCCATCCAGGATGCGCACCTTGTAATCGACCAGGTGAATGCCGGCCAGCGCCGGGTACAGCTCGGCCAGGCCGCGGCGCAGCGCCTGGTCGAGTGCGTGCACCGGCCCGACGCCCTCGCCCACGGCAACCACCCGGTGCTCGCCGAGCAGCAGCCGGACGATCGCCTCGCTGCGGTCGTCGGCGGCACTGCGCTCGATCACCACCCGGTAGCCCTCAAGCTCGAACCAGGCTGGCAGCATGCCCGCGGTCCTGCGCACCAGCAGCTCGAACGACGCGTCAGCGGCCTCGAACGCATATCCCCGGTGCTCGGCGTCCTTGATCTGGTCCAGGATGGTGCCGGCCAGTCCCGGGTCGCCGCTCAGGTCAAGGCCGAGTTCCTCGGCCTTCGCCAGCACGTTGCTGCGCCCGGCAAGCTCGCTGACCAGCACCCTGGCCTGGTTGCCCACCGAGCCAGGGTCGACGTGCGAGTAGGCATCGGGCCGCCGGGCGATGGCGGACGCGTGCAGGCCCGCCTTGGTGGTGAACGCGGACGAGCCGACATACGGCTGCCGCGACGCCAGCGGCAGGTTGGCAAGCTCGGCGATAGTCCTGGCGGTGGCTGCAAGCGCCGCGAGCCGGCCGGGCGGCAGCAGTTCGTGCCCGCGCTTCAGCTCGAGGCTGGCGATGACCGAGAACAGGTCGGCGTTCCCGCACCGCTCGCCGTAGCCGTTGGCCGCCCCTTGTACCTGCCGCGCGCCGCCGGAGACGGCGACCACCGAGTTGGCGACCGCGCAGGCAGAGTCGTTGTGGAAGTGCACGCCGAGGCGTGTCCGGGTGGCCGCGGCGACCTCGCCGAGGATGCGGGCGGCCTCGTCTGGCAGGGTGCCGCCGTTCGTGTCGCAGAGCGCGAGCGTGTCGGCGCCGGCCTCGGCGGCGGCGGCCAGCACCTCAAGCGCGTAACCGCGGTCGGCCCGGTAGCCGTCGAAGAAATGCTCGGCGTCGAAGACCACCCGCCGGCCCTCGCCCGCCATGAAGCGCACCGACTCGGCCACCATCGCCAGGTTCTCCTCGCGGGTGGTGCGCAGCGCCTCGTCCACGTGCAGCGTCCAGGCCTTGCCGACCAGCGTCACGATCGGTGTCCTGGCCGCCAGCAGAGCCAGCAGGTTCGGGTCGTCCTCGGTGCTGCGCCGCGGCGGCCGGGTGGCGCCGAACGCCGCCAGCCTGGCGTGCCGCCATGGCAGCTCGGCGGCCCGGGCGAAGAACTCGGCGTCCTTCGGGTTGGAACCCGGCCAGCCGCCCTCGACGACGTCCACGCCGAGCGCGTCCAGCGCGGCCGCGACGTGCAGCTTGTCGGTGACGGTGAGGTCGAGGCCGACCTGCTGGGAGCCGTCCCGCAGGGTGGTGTCGTAGATCTCGACCTTCTCGGCGCCCGGCTGGCCGGCGGCCCCGGCCAGCGCGGCGAGACCGGGCTCCCCGGCGGCACCCGCCTGCGCGGCGAGACCGGGCTCCCCGGCGCTCATCGGAGCGCCGCCGGCGCGGCCAGGGCAGCATCCAGCGCCTCGCCCCAGCCGTCGGTGCTGGCAGGCGCGCCCGCCTCGAGCACGGCCGAGACCGCGGCGTCCAGGTCAGCGGCCGCGGCGGGCTCGCCGAGATGATCGAGCATCAGCGCAGCGGACAGCACCGCGCCTGCCGGGTTCGCCCGGCCGGTGCCGGCGATGTCCGGTGCCGACCCGTGCACCGGCTCGAACACCGACGGGCCGGTGCGGTCCGGGTTGAGGTTCCCGCTCGGCGCGACCCCGAGCCCGCCGGTCAGCGCCGCGGCCAGGTCGCTGAGTATGTCGCCGAACAGGTTGTCGGTAACGATCACGTCGAACCTGGCCGGGTCGTCGACCAGGTACAGGCAGGCCGCGTCGACGTGCGCGTAGTCCAGCTTGACCGCGGTGTCCGCGGCGACCTGCTCGGCGGTGCGCTGCCACAGGCCGCCTGCGTGCAGCAGCACGTTGGTCTTGTGCACCAGGGTGAGCCGGCCGCGGCGGCGGGCTGCGAGATCCGCCGCGTACCTGATGCAGCGCTCGACACCGCCGCGGGTGTTGAGCGATTCCTCGGTCGCCGTCTCCATCATCGTGCCGCGGTGCACGGTTCCCCCGGCGCCTGCGTAAAGGCCCTCGGTGTTCTCCCGCACGATCACCAGGTCCAGGTCCTCCGGCCGGTGCCTGGCGACCGCGCCGCCGACGCCAGCCCGGAGCTTCGACGGCCGCAGGTTCACGTAGAGGTCGAGTTCGGCCCGCAGCCGGAGCAGCAGCCCGCGCTCCAGGATGCCGGGCGGCACCGAGGGGTCGCCGACGGCGCCGAGCAGGATCGCGTCCGCGGTCCGCAGTTCGTCCAGCACGCTCTCGGGCAGCAGTTCGCCGGTGGACTGCCAGAGCCGAGCGCCGAGCGGGTACGGGCGCCATTCCACTCCGAAGCCGCGGCGGCCTGCCACGGCGTCGACGCACCGCCGGGCCACGGCCGTGACCTCCGGGCCGACGCCATCGCCGGGAACGGACGCGATCGCGTAACTTACGTCGTCCCCCATAGTCAGGCGTCCTCTCCGTGTACCGGCGGGTTGAGCCAGCTCATCATCTGCCGCAGCGGGCGGCCGACGCGCTCGATCTGGCTATCCGCCGCGGCAGCCCGCAGCCGCTCGAAGTTCGGCCGGCCCCGGTCGTCTTCCTCGACCCACTCGCGGGCGAACTCGCCGGACTGGATGTCAGCGAGCAGCTTCGCCATTGCCTGGCGAGCCGGCTCGCCGATGACCCGCGGGCCCCGGGTCAGGTCGCCGTACTCGGCGGTGTCGCTGACCGAGTACCGCATCCCGTTCATGCCGCCCTCATACATCAGGTCGACGATCAGCTTGAGTTCGTGCAGGCACTCGAAGTAGGCGACCTCTGGCTGGTAGCCGGCCTGAACCAGCGTGTCGAATCCCGCGTTGACCAGCGAGGTCACTCCCCCGCACAGCACCGCCTGCTCGCCGAACAGGTCGCTCTCCGTTTCCTCCTTGAACGTGGTGACCAGCGCCCCCGCCTTGGTGCCGCCGATCGCCGCGGCGTAGGACTTCGCCAGTTCCCATGCCTTGCCGCTGGCGTCCTGCGCGACGGCCACCAGCACGGGGGTGCCCTGGCCTGCCTCGTACTGGCGGCGGACCAGGTGCCCGGGCGCCTTGGGCGCCACCATCGCGACATCCACTTCGGCGGGCGGGGTGATGTAGCCGAAGTGGATGTTGAACCCGTGCGCGAAGAACAGCGCGTCGCCCGGCTGCAGGTTCGGCGAGATGGCCTCGGCGTACAGCCCGCGCTGGGTGGTGTCGGGCGTGAGCACCATGATCACGTCGGCCCATTCGCAGGCTTCGGCGGGGGTGGCGACCGGCAGGCCCGCTTCCTTGGCACGGCTGCGCGACCTGGACGTCTCGGGCAGGCCGACCCGCACCTCGCAACCCGAGTCGCGCAGGCTGAGCGCGTGTGCATGGCCCTGCGAGCCGTAGCCAAGCACGGCGATCTTGCGCGCCTGGATCAGGCTGAGGTCGGCGTCGGTGTCGTAGTACACGGTGGCCATCGGAACGTGTCCTTTCGGTTCGGGTTCAGGAAGCTTGCGAGGTCACGGCCGCCGCGGCGGCCAGGCTGTGGTCGGTGATGGTGCTGCCGCCGCGGGCGAGGGCGACGCGGCCGGTCCTGACCAGCTCGCACAGCCCGTAACGCTCGAGCATCGCCAGCAGCGCGTCGAGCTTGGCCGGGCTGCCGGTCGCCTCGAGCACCAGCGTGTCCGGGCCCATGTCGACTACCTCGGCATGGAAGACCGACGCCACCTCAAGGACCTGCGAGCGCATCGAGGGGTCGGTGCGGACCTTCACCAGGGCGAGCTCACGCTCGACCGCGCCGTCGTCGGTGAGCTCGACCACCTTGAGCACCCGGACGAGCTTGTTCAGCTGCTCGGTGACCTGCTGCACCGGGGTTGACGCGCCGTCGACCACGATCGTCATGCGGCTGACCCGCTCGTCCTGCGTCGGGCCGACGGCCAGCGACGAGATGTTGAACGCCCGCCGCGAGAACAGGCCCGCGACGTGCGCGAGCACGCCAGGCTTGTTCTCGACGAGGACGGACAGCGTGTGGGTGCTCACGGCACCATCACCTCCCTGCGGGTCGCGGCCCGCTGCTCGCCGGCGCTGCTGTGCTGGCCCGGGGGACGCCCCCCGGAACCCCCCGGGAATTCAGCGTGCGGGTGCTCACGGCACCGTCACCTCCCTGCGGGTCGCGGCCCGCTGCTCGCCGGCACTGCTGTGCTGGCCCGGGGGACGCCCCCCGGAACCCCTCGGGAATTCAGCGTGCGGGTGCTCACGGCACCATCACCTCCCTGCGGGTCGCGGCCCGCTGCTCGCCGGCACTGAATTCGGGGCCGAGCACGATGTCGTCGTTGGGCTTTCCCGCTGGCACCATCGGGAAGACGCCTTCCCGGTCGTGCACCCGGAAGTCGACCACGGCCGGCACGTCCGTCACGGCGAGTGCCTTGTCCAGCACGGCGTCCACGTCGTCTGCCCGCTCGCAGCGCAGCCCGGCGCAGCCGTAGGCCTCGGCGAGCTTTACGTAGTCCGGGATGGCGGTGCCGAGCTCGACGTAGGAGTAGCGCTCGTCGTAGAACAGCTCCTGCCACTGGCGCACCATGCCGAGGAAGCCGTTGTTGAAGATCAGGACCTTGATCGGCAGCTTCTCGATCGCGCAGGTCGCGAGTTCCTGCGCGGTCATCTGGAAGCAGCCGTCACCGTCGATCGCGACGACAAGCTCACCCGGCCGGCCGACCTGGGCGCCCATCGCGGCCGGCACGGCGAATCCCATCGTGCCGAGGCCGCCGGAGTTGATCCAGGTCCGCGGCTTGGTGAAGGAGAAATGCTGGGCGGCGTGCATCTGGTGCTGCCCCACCCCGGCGACCACCACGGCGTCACCGCCGGTAAGCGCGGACAGCCGCTCGACCACGTGCTGCGGCTTGAGCGGGCCGCCGGTGTCCTGGGTGTAGCGCAGTGGGAAGTGCCGCTTCCACGCGTCAGTCGCTGCGATCCAGCTGCCGGTGTCCGGCGCGCCGCCGCTGCCGATCAGCTCAGCCAGGTCGGCGGTCATCCCGGCGATCACGGTCCGCACGTCGCCGATGATCGGCACGTCCGGCACGCGGTTCTTGCCGATCTCGGCCGGGTCTATGTCGACGTGCACGACCTTGGCCCGCGGCGCGAAGCCGTCAAGCTTCCCGGTGACCCGGTCGTCGAACCGCGCGCCGAGCGCGACCACCAGGTCGGCTTCCTGCAGGGCGGCGACGGCTGTGTAGCAGCCGTGCATGCCAGGCATGCCGAGCGCCAGCGGATGGGCGTCGGGGAAGGCGCCGCGCGCCATCAGCGTGGTGGTGACCGGCGCCTGGGCGAGTTCGGCGAGCCGCCTGAGTTCCACGTGCGCGTCGGCCTTGATCACGCCGCCGCCGACGTAGAGCACCGGCCGGCGCGCCCGGTGCAGCAGCGTGGCGGCGGCGCGCATCTGCTCCGGGTCGGGCGGTCCTGGCACCTGGTAGCCGGGCAGTTCCATGGCCGGCGGCCAGCTCCCCCAGCTGGTTTTTCCCTGCAGGATGTCCTTGGGGATGTCAACGAGGACCGGGCCGGGGCGGCCGGTCGAGGCCACGTGGAACGCCTCGGCGATGGCAGCCGGAATCCGCTCCGCGTCGGTGACCAGCTCGTTGTGCTTGGTGATCGGCAGCGTGATGCCGGTGATATCGGCCTCCTGGAAGGCGTCGCTGCCGATCAGCGCGCTCGGCACCTGCCCGGTGATGGCGACCATCGGGACCGAGTCCATGTAGGCGTCGGCCAGCGCGGTCACCAGGTTGGTGGCGCCGGGGCCGCTGGTGGCGATGCAGACGCCAACCCGCCCGGTCGCCCAGGCGTAGCCCTCGGCGGCGTGCCCGGCACCCTGCTCGTGCCGGACCAGAACGTGCCGGAGCGACGATGACAGCAGCGGGTCATAGGCGGGCAGGATCGCGCCGCCGGGCAGGCCGAAGACCACGTCGACGCCCTGGTGCTCGAGGCTGCGAACGAGAGCCTGGGCTCCGGTCAGCTGCACTGGATGCTCCTTCACTGGGGGGTGGGTGTGCCAACAAAAAACCTCCTCGCCGTCCGGCGTAGGAGGTAGTAGCGCGAGCCCTGCGTACGGGCTCGCGCTACGTGATGAGGAGTACCTGGTACTGATCGATGCGGATCACTATCTTCTCCGTCTGACTCTTCGGTGCCCGGCAGCACGTTACCGGCGCCACCGCATTTCCCGCGCCACTATTCCAGCATCTCGGCGTTCCGGCAAACTGAACGCTCCGGCGGCTCAGCATTTCCGGCGCGGCCGGCCTTCTCGCACCCATGGGTTCCGGCGTTCCAGCGAGGTCAGCGGGCCGCTGGCCTGACACGATCAAGGGCAGGCAGCCAGGCCGGCCGGCCCGCCTCGAACGCGGCGATCGCGGTCTCGTGCCGCAGCGTGAGCGCGATGTCGTCGAGCCCTTCCAGCAGCCGCCAGCGGGCGAAGTCTGCCAGTGCGAAGGGCTCCTCGATGCCGGCCGCCGGGATGGCGACCGTCCGCGCCGCGACGTCGACCACGACCTCCGCGTCCGGGTCGGCGGCCAGCGCCGCGAACAGCCTGGCCACGGTCGCGGCGGCGGCCTGGGCCGGCACCAGGCCGGAGCCGATCGCGTTGCCGCGGAAGATGTCCGCGAAGCCCGGCGACACGACCGCTGCGAAGCCGAAGTCCTGCAGCGCCCAGACAGCATGCTCGCGGGAGGACCCGCAGCCGAAGTTATCGCCGGCGATAAGCACCTTCGAGCCGGCCGCGCCGGGCCGGTTCAGCGCGAAACTCCGATCTTCCCGCCAGGCCCCGAACAGGCCAGGGGCAAAGCCGGTGCGCTCGACCCGCTTCAGCCAGGCAGCCGGGATGATCTGGTCGGTGTCGATGTCGTCGCGGTCAACTGCGACCGCTCGGCCGGCAATCCGCTGTATTCCGGGCATTACAGGTCTCCTGGCAGCGTGAAATGGCCGGCCACGGCTGTTGCGGCCGCCACCGCTGGCGATACGAGGTGGGTGCGGCCGCCGGGACCCTGGCGGCCTTCGAAGTTCCGGTTGCTGGTCGAGGCGGAGCGCTGGCCCGGCGCCAGAATGTCCCCGTTCATGCCAAGGCACATCGAGCATCCCGCCGAGCGCCACTCGACCCCGGCCTGGGTGAAGAGCTTGTCCAGGCCCTCCGCCTCGGCCTCCGCCTTGACCCGGGCCGAGCCGGGCACCACGAGCGCGCGGACGCGGGGGTGGGCGTGCCGGCCGCGCAGCACGTCGGCCGCCGCCCGCAGGTCCTCAAGCCGCCCGTTGGTGCACGAGCCGATGAAGACCACGTCGACCGGGACGTCCCTGATCGCCGTGCCAGGCTCCAGGCCCATATAGGTCAGCGCGCGCTGCGCCGCCTGTTGCTGCGCCGGGCTGGCGAACGAGCCTGGATCCGGGATCTTGTCGTCGATCGACACCGACTGGGCCGGCGTGGTCCCCCAGGTGATGGCGGGCTGCAAGGCCGAGACATCGAGCCGGACCTCGTGGTCGAACTCCGCGCCGTCGTCGGTGCCAAGGCCCCGCCAGTCGTCCAGCGCCGCCTCCCAGTCCTTGCCGCGCGGGCTGTGCCTGCGGCCGTCAAGGAAGGCGAAGGTGGTGTCGTCCGGGGCGATCATGCCTGCGCGCGCGCCGCCCTCGATGGACATGTTGCAGACCGTCATGCGGCCTTCCATCGACAGCGCGCGGATCGCGTCGCCCCGGTACTCGATCACCGAGCCGACGCCACCGCCCGGGCCTAGCGCCCGGACGATGCCGAGGACGAGGTCCTTGGCGGTCATCCCGTCACCGAGTTGCCCCTCGACGGTCACGGCCATCGCGGCCGGCTTGGCCTGCCGCAGCGTCTGGGTGGCGAGCACATGCTCGACCTCACTGGTGCCGATCCCGAACGCAAGCGCGCCGAACGCGCCGTGCGTCGAGGTGTGGCTGTCGCCGCAGACCACCGTCATGCCCGGCTGGGTCAGCCCGAGCTGCGGGCCGATGACGTGCACGATACCCTGCTCGATGCTGCCGAGGCCGTGCAAGGTGATGCCGTGCAGCTCGCAGTTGCGGCGCAGCCGGGAGATCTGCTCGGCCGCGAGCGGATCGGCGATCGGCCGGTCCAGCCCGGTGGTCGGCACGTCGTGGTCCATGGTGGCCACGGTCAGGCCGGGTCGGCGGACCGGCCGGCCTGTCAGCTCAAGGCTCTCAAAGGCTTGCGGCGAGGTGACCTCGTGCACAAGATGCAGGTCGATGTAGAGCAGGGGCGGCTCACCCTCGGGGCTGACCACGAGGTGACGGTCCCAGACCTTGTCGAACAGGCGTCCGCTCACGCGTTTTCTCGAATCTCGTCTCGGCTTACCTACCGGATGCGGCCCGCGCGCTGGATCTGCCGCGGGCAGCGGTCTGCCTCCGCAGCGGGCGGCGGAATTGGCCCTGCAGCCCGCGCCAGCGGCTCGCGCCAGCCGCCTGGGCCGTCTACCGCGGTCATCTGTCTCATTATCTTGTCTCAAATAATGAGATACAGTGTCCGCGATATGGTCACTCTGCCACAGCCGCCCGCCGACGGCAAGCGGATCACCGCAGTCGGCGTGCTCGACCGCTCGATTGCGCTGCTCGAGCTGCTCGCTGACGGCCCGCGCTCGCTCCGGTACCTGGCCGGGGCCAGCGGGCTGCCCCGGCCGACCGCGCACCGCCTGCTGGTCGCGCTCGAGACGCACGGCATGGTCGCCCGCGGCGCGGACGGCGCGTTCCGGCTCGGCCCGCGGCTGACCGAGCTTGCCGTGCGAGCGGGCCGCGAGCTGGAACTCGGGGCGCTGGCCGGGCCGGTGCTCGGCCGGCTGCACGATCAGACCGGCGAGAGCGTTCAGCTCTACGCCCGCTCCGGGGACCGCAGGCTGTGCGTCGCCGCGCGCGACGCGGGCACGGGCCTGCGCGACAGCGTGCCGGTGGGCGCGCTGCTGCCGCTCGACGCCGGGTCGGGCGGCAAGGTGCTGCTGGCCTGGTCCGACGACAGCGAGCGGTTTTCCGCGGTGCCGGCCGCCGAGCTTGCCATCATCCGGCGCCGGGGCTGGGCGGCGAGCGTCGCCGAGCGTGAATCCGGGGTGGCCAGCGTCAGCGCGCCGGTCCTGCGGGACGGGCGGCTGCTGGGCGCGGTATGCGTCTCCGGCCCGGCCAGCCGCCTTGGCCCGGCGGCCTGCCGCCGTCTCGCGCCCGCCGTCGCCGCCGCGGCCAGCGAACTGGCCGCGTCAGCTGGCTAATGCGGTGACCACAAATGTCCACCGTGTCGACAGACCCGCCTGCCTGGCCGACGGCGGCGACCCCCCAGGGCGCGCCCTGGCGGCCGTCCATTCAGCGGGTTGCCAGGCTGGCTAGCAGATTCGGTGGATCCAGCCGTACGGGTCGGGCTGGCGACCGTACTGGATATCGAGCAGTTCGTCCCGGAGTCGCATGGTGACCGGCCCGGGCTTGCCGTCCCCGATAATCCACTCCTGCCCGGCGCCCTTGACCACGCCCACCGCGGTGATCACCGCGGCAGTACCGCATGCGAACACCTCGGTGATTTCGCCGGACGCGCAGCCTGCCCGCCATTGGCCGACCGAGATCGAGCCTTCGGTGGCCGGAATGCCGAGGTCGGGACCGAGCTTCAGCAATGATTCCCTGGTAATCCCGTGCAGCAGCGTGCCGGTCGGGGCGGGGGTCATGATCCGGGCATCCGCGCCCGAGCCATAGACGAAGAACAGGTTCATCCCGCCCATCTCCTCGACCCAGCGGTGCTCGGCCGCGTCCAGCCAGACCACCTGATCGCAGTCGTTCCTGACCGCCTCGATCTGGCCGGCGAACGCGGCCGCGTAGTTGCCGCCGCATTTCGCCTCCCCGGTGCCGCCCGGCGCGGCGCGGGTGTAGTCCTCGGACAGCCACACCGAGACGGACTGCACTCCGCCGCCGAAGTAGGCAGCGACCGGCGACGCGATCACCGTGAACAGGTAACTGGAGGATGGCCGGTTCACGCCGAGGCCGCGCTGAGTCGCGATCATGAACGGCCGCAGGTACAGGCTCTGACCGTCCGCGGACGGCACCCAGTCCCGGTCCTGGCGGACGAGCACCTCGATAGCCCGGACGAACGCCCGCTCCGGCAGTTCGGGCATCGCCATCCGGGCTGCCGACCGGTTGAACCTTGCGGCATTCGCCCGCGGCCGGAACGCGACGACCGGGCCGCCAGCCTGGACGTACGCCTTAAGCCCCTCGAAGATCTCCTGTCCGTAGTGCAGCACGGAAGTCGCCGGGTCGAGGGTGATCGGGCCGTATCGCTCCAGCCGGGCGTCGTGCCAGCCGCGCTCCGCCGACCAGCGGATCGTGGCCATGTGATCGGTGAATACCTCGCCAAAGCCCGGCACCGCCATGACCCGCTCGCGGTCCGCTGCCGGGACCGGATGGTCGGAGGGGCGAATATCGAATTCGATATCCGGGCTCTGGTTGCTATTCATCGAGACTCCTTCTGGTTGTGAGATGGCGCCCGGCGCGGCCCGGCGTGCGGCGGGCTAGCCGCAGGGGCACGCCGCGCTTGCCCGCGGCGAGGCGCGGGTGGGTGAGGTCAGGCCCGCTGCCGCGGGCCGGTGCCGCCGACCGCGGCGAGGCGGCGGTCGGCGCCTGCCTGCCGGGCGGCTTCCCGGTCACGGGCGGAGTGGGCGTCGCCGCCGTTATCGCGGCGGTCCAGGGCGACCTGGACGGCCGCCAGGGCGCGCCCCGGGGCGTCGCCGCCGTCGGCGGGCGCAGTCTGATTCGGAGGGCTGGTCTTAGGCACGTTGATTCTCCTGATGCGGGGCGTGGTGATGGCTTGTCAGGCTCCCCAGCTATGGCCGGGCCGCTGCCTCGGGAATCCGTGCTGCCGGGTTCGCGGCTGCTGCGGGAGCGCCGTTCCGGCCCCGGCCGGCTATCGCCGGCCTTTCAGCGGGGAACGCGCGGCCCGGAGTGCCAAGGCTCGCGGCCAGCGCCTCATCCCGTAGCGGGTTGCTGGCCTGCCCTGATCAGGTCCCGCTACGGCTGCTAAGGATGAGTACGTAGCGCCGCATGATGGACTAGATGGTACCGGACAACTCCGGGTGCCTGCCGCATGCCCCCCGGCTGCGGCTGGTCAGGTCGGCCGGATCAGCACCGACTGGCTCTGAGTCACCTGCGCGGCCAGCCGTCCGGCGCCGTCGAGAAGGTCGGTCTGCACGACGATCACGGTCCGCCCGGCGTGCAGCGGCCGGCTGATACCCGTCACCGATCCCTCGCGAATGCCGCGGATAAACGACGTCGCGGACGTGATCGTCGCGGTTTGCGCTCCGGGCGGCAGGTTCAGATAGGCGCAGATCGCGCCCAGGCTGTCAGCCAGCGCCATCAGGGCGCCGCCATGCACCACCCCGTCGGCCGTGCACCGGTCCGGCGCCCAGTCCAGCCGCCCCCGCACCTCTGCGGGCGATGCGCTGTCCAGCACCACGCCAAGGGTGACGGCGAACGGCATCAGGCTCAGCAGGTCCGCGACGTCACCCAGGACCCGGTCATCCCCGAGGTCGCTCACGTGATTCCTCCTCATCCGCGACGAGCCGCCGCGGTATTACCGCGGCGCCGCGTCAGGCCAGCAGCCCGGGGGCAGCCGGCCAGCTATCCGGCGAGCAGCCGGTCCAGGACGGCCTGCTGGCCCCCGGTCACTTCCACGATCTTCGCCCGGCTGGTGGCGCCGGTCACCAGCGTCACGGCACGCCGCCGGACGCCGAATGCCGCAGCCAGGGCCGCTAGCGTGGCCTCATTAGCCTGGCCTTCCACTGCACGGGCGGCAACCCGGACGACGAGCGCGCCGCCGTGCGCGCCGCCGACGACGCTGCGGCCGGCGCCAGGCCGGACCCAGATGGCAACTCGCACAGCAGCAGTGTGCACCCCCGTATCAATGCAAATGGACGAGGACGACATCCTTGAGCGTGATCAGCACCAGTCCGAGGAACGCGGCTGCCGAGGCGGCCGCCAGCTGCTGCTTTCCCTTCAGCTGGGCCGCACGCCCGGCGGCCCAGCCGTAGAGCACCAGTTCCACGATGGCCGCTGCCAGCCCGGCATTGGCGGCGTTTGCCGGCGACGCGCCGAGCAGCCACGCTACGACGAGGAAAAGCAGCGGGGCGAAGGATGCGCTGACCATCGGCCATGTCGCCGCCAGCGCCGCGCGGACGTAGGCCAGGGTTGGCAGCCGCCCGTCGGCCAGCTGCTCGCCGAGTATCTCCGAGTATTCCTCGGCGACCCAGTACACGAACAGGGTGACCACGATGGCAATGAGCAGGTCAGCAACGGACAGGCGGTCTCCGGCGGAGCTGAGGATGGCAGCGGTGACGATCGTCCCGTAGATGCTGACCGCCCGGCGCCGGCCGGGCGATCTGACCCGGTGCATGGCCACTGCCCTGGCGCCCGAGCTTTCCGCCATCCCGCCCTCCGTCACCGGAAATCTCCGCCGTCACCGGAAATCTCCGCCGTCACCGGAAATCTCCGCCGGGTCATCGCCGCGACCCCCATCGCGCACCGTAGTCATGCCCGCTGGACCAGCGGCGATACCCAAGTCGTGGCCGGGCTGCCTGCCTAAGGCGCGCTACGTGAGTTGACCTACGCTGCGGCTAGGCCGGCGGGGAGTGCGCGAAAGGATGTGCATGACCACGCCAGCAGTAGCGCCCTGGTTGCTGATCGGGCTGCCCGCAGGCGCCTGGGCGGGCCGGCTGAGCTGCCGGCCGCTGCTGACCCGTGCCTTCCGGGGGATCAGAGAGCCGCAAGCTCGCCGGTGAGGTCATCGAGCCCGAGCGAGCCGAGCGACAGCGCGGCCATGTGCCACGACTTGAGGTCGAAGTTGCCACCGCGGGCGGCGCGGGCTGCCCGCCGCCCGGCCAGCCAGGCACGCTCGCCCAGCTTGTAGCTGATTGCCTGGCCCGGCGCGCTCAGATAGCGCACGATCTCGCTCTCCAGGAAGTCCCGCTCGCGGCCGCTGTGCGCGGCAAAGAACTCAAGTGCCAGCTCCGGCGTCCAGGTCTCGCCGGGCGCCAGCGGCGAATCGGCGGGAATCGTGAGGTTCAGGTGCATGCCAATGTCGACGACGATCCGGATGGCCCGCATCATCTGCGCGTCGAGGTAGCCCAGCCGGGCGCCCGTAGCGGACAGGTAACCCAGCTCATCCATCAGCCGCTCGGCGTACAGTGCCCAGCCCTCGGCACAGGCGCTCACCGAGCCGGCCGTGGTCTGGTACACCGACAGCTGCTGCGACAAGTGCGTCCACTGGGCAAGCTGCAGGTGGTGGCCGGGGACGCCCTCGTGATACCAGGTGCTGATCAGGTTCCAGACCGGGAACCTGGTGCGGCCGAGGGTTGGCAGCCAGGTCCGCCCGGGGCGGGAAAAGTCCTGCGACGGCGGCGTGTAGTAGGGGGCGGCGGCGCTGCCCGCCGGGGCGATCCGCGCCTCGACGGTCTTCAGCCGGGCCGGCAGGTCGAAGTGAGTGCCGTCCAGATCCGCGATTGCCCCGTCCATCAGCCGCTGCAGCCGCTGCCGGATCTCCTCGACCCCGTCGATCGCCTCGCTGCTGGTATCCAGGTGCCGCATGGCCGCCAGCGCGGAACTGCCGGGCAGCACGCGCTGCGCCTCGGCGTGCATCTCCTCCCGCAGCGACTGGTACTCCGACCAGCCCCAGGCGTAGGCCTCGGCCGGGTCCAGGCTGGCGCCCGTCCAGTAGCCGGCCGAGGTGCGATAGCGATCCTCTCCGACCCCGTCGGGGGTGTCCTCCGCCTGCGGCAGGTACTCATCGGCGAGCCAGCCCCGCAGGCTGGCAACCGATGATGCCGCCGCCGCGGCGGCCTCGTCCAGGTCGGCTCGCAGTGCTGGCGGCACGCTCGCGCCTGATGTGAATTCGGCGAACCAGCCCTTGCCGCCCGCGAGAGCAGCCCACTCGTCGAGCTGGCCGACGACGGTACGGACCAGGCGCGGCGCGGCAAGCAGGCCGCGGCGGGCGCCTGCCGTCAGCGACTCGCGGTAGCCAGCCAGGTACGGACCTACCCGTGCCATCCGCCGGGCGATGACAGCCCAGTCGTCCTCGGTGGCAGCCGGCATGATCATGAAAATGCTGCGCGCCTGCTGCACCGGGCCGAAGATGTTCGAGACCTCCCGCAGGTGCTCCCCTGCGCTGCTCACTGCAAGGCCCGCCGTCAGCCGTTCGCGCAGCAGCCGCGCGCAGCGGCGCTCATCGCCGTCGGCCGCTTGGCCCGCATCAGCCCGGCCGGCTGCGCCTGATGCGCCAGCCGGACGCTCCGCCGCGTCCAGGTCCGCCAGCGTCGACCGGGCCAGGTCATCCCTGGCCTGCTGTCCGGCAGGCGAGGCATCTGGCAGCCGATCATCGCCGGGGTTCAGCCGGAGCCGGGTGGCGAGCATCGGATTGAGATCCGCAAGCGATGTGACATAGGCATCTGCGATGTCGCGCACGGGTCGGGGGCTGGGTCGCTCAGCGCTGAGCGCGGTGTCCCGCATAGCCACATTCTGCCGTTGCCCGCCGCCGCATGGCCGGCCGAGATTCGCCGTCGCGCGACGTGGGCATAGTCACCAAGCGTGATCTGGCCCGCCGCGGCAGACAGCGGCGCAGGCACAACCGGGGGCGAGAACCGAGCGCAAGCGAAGCCGGGGGGGCAAGCTGTGTGCACGCGGGTGATGTGGAACGACAACGGCTACGGCGTCATCGTGGGCCGGAACATGGACTGGCTCGAGGATATGGGCACCAACCTGTGGGTGCTCCCGCGCGGCGCGAGGCGGGCCGGGATGAACCGGGATCCGAATCCGCTCTGCTGGACCGCCAGGTACGGCAGCGTGATTGCCAGCGTGCATGACTATGCCAGCGCAGACGGGATCAACGAGCGGGGACTTGCGGCCCAGATGCTATGGCTGGCCGAATCGGACTACGGGCCGCGCGACACCTCGCTGCCCGGGCTGTCGCTGACCCTCTGGACGCAGTTCTTCCTTGACCAGTTCAGCACGGTGGCCGAATGCACCGCCTTCATGGCCGAGCACCCGTTCCAGGTCCGGCCGCAGCAGGAGGTCCATTCCGGCCGGGCGGCTGCCGTTCACCTTGCCCTGGACGACGCCACCGGCGATTCCGCCATCATCGAGTACCTCGGCGGCGCGCCGCGAGTGCGGCACGGGCGCGGCTATGCGGTGCTGACCAACTCGCCGCCCTTCGACGAGCAACTGACGCACCTAGGCCGCTACCAGGGATTCGGCGGCAGCGAGCCGCTGCCGGGAACGACCGAGGCCGCGGACCGGTTCGTGCGGGCCAGCTACTATCTGCGGCACCTGCCGAAGCCCGACTCGGTGCGGAACGCGTACGCGGCACTGCTCAGCGTGATGCGCAATACTGCTCAGCCGTTCGGTGTCGCGGACCCCGCCCGGCCGAACATCTCCGCCACGATCTGGCGCACCCTGGCCGACCTGACCAGTGGCGTGTACGCGTTCGAGTCGTCCTACAGCCCGGACATCGTCTGGGTGCACCTGAACCGGGTCGATTTCGATCACTGCCATCGCCTTGACCTGTCCGCCGATGACCTGGCCGGCGACGTCACCGATGCGCTGGTCCCGGCCACGCCGTTCACCTTCGCCTCAGCGCCCTGATCGCGGCGCCGCGGAGCGACTGAGGCCAGTCATTTCGCCCTCCGGGCTGCGCGGCTCCTTGAGATCACGGAGAGTTGTGGGTGCTCGAAGACCCCAAAGTCGCCGCGATCATGGACTAGCGCGGCGCCTAGCCCACGGCGACGATGAGGCCGACGGCCATGAGGATAAGGCCGGCCAGGTACTCGGCGCCGATCTCCACCACCGCGCCAAGCCGCCGCCCGACCTCAAGTCCCAGCAGGCTCAGGCACACGCTCACCGTAGCGAATACCGCAACCGCCTCGATCAGCGACGTGTGCTGGACGCCCAGGCTGAACCCGACGACTAGGTTGTCCATCGACAGCGCGAGGCCGGTCAGCAGCAGCCGTCGCAGCGACGCGGCCGCCGCCGGGCCGCGGCTGGCGGCCCGGAACGCCTGCACCAGTTGCCACGCGCCTATCCCGATCAGCAGCGTTCCGCCGACGTAGCCGGACACGTCACCAAGAGCGCGGGCGACGCCCTGGCCGGCCAGCAGGCCGGCCAGCGGCATGCCGGCCTCGAAGATCCCGAAGACGACCCCGACCCTGATCCGGGTCGCCCGGGTTGTACCAGACAGCCCGATGCTGATGGACGCTCCGAAGTTCCCGAGGCCTACCGCGATCGCGGCGAGGAGCAGGGCTAGCATCGACGGCCCCGTTCTAATGCCTGCGTGGCTGGCTGAGGAGACGCACTGCCGAGCGCGGAGCGCTGTGCCGAGCGCTGGGCCGCCGCATCCGCCGTTGCGAGCATGGCTGACGTCCGGGCGAGCAGGGGGGCGGCCACTAAGGGAGCTTACCCGCAGGAGGGCGGAATACCTGTCGGGGCCGGATAGCGTGTCGGCGCGAAGGCAAGGCGCCGTCAGGTCACTGCTCGCCTCTTCGACTGGGAGATCAGCTACACCGCGGACGAGTACATCCGCCTGCTTGACACCTTCTCGGGCCATCTGGCGATGGAGGCCTGGCAGCGTGGCCGTCTCTACGGCGAGATCCGGCGCCGCCTGGCCGAGCGCCCGGACGGACGGCTGCGCCGCCACTGGGGCGCGGTCCTGCGCGTGGCCCGGCGCCGCGACGCGAGCGCCATGCCGTGACGAGCCGATCTGCAGAAAATCGCGCTAATACGGGTCGTCCCGCTGACGGCCGGCCCGCCAGGCTAGGCCGCACGGACCGGCTCGCGGGTCGTCCCGCTGACGGCCGGCCCGCCAGGCTAGGCCGCACGGACCGGCTCGCGGGTCGTCCCGCTGACGGCCGGCCCGCCAGGCTAGGCCGCACGGGGCCGGCTCGCTCGATGGCCGGTCAGCTTCGGGCGCGGCGGAACAGCTGCATCGAGCCGATGGGTGAGAACCCGGCCGTCATGGCCGCACGGAGGCTGGCGGCATTGCCGGGCGCGACGGCAGCGACCACCAGCTGGCCGGCCGGCCGGCTGCTCAGCGCGTCGCGGATCAGGGCTGGCCCGCCGCCGGAGCCTCGGCGTTCCGGTTCCAGCTCGAAGCCGATCTCGGTGAGCCCGGCCAGCCCCCGGCTGAACACGACCACCGCCGACCGCCGCCGGTCCGGGTAGCCAAGGACCCGGGGCCGGTCCCGGATCCGGGCGGCGAACAGCGCCCGGTGGTGCGCAGCGAGATCCGGCCGTTCCACCAGCCGCAGGCTGGCGCCAGCGGGTGCCGCGCCGCTGCCGCGGCCGGTCAGCAATACGTCCTGGCTGTCGATCCAGGCGTCCGGCCCGGCCAGGGCAACGATCACTCGCGGGTCATGCGCGCCGCCGAGCCCGTTCACCCCGAGCTCGACCAGCCGCTCGTCGGTGATGTCCGGCGCCAGGGCCAGCACAGCGTGGCCGGTGAACGCGATGATGCCCTCGAGCCCCGGCCGCCACGGCGGCACGCGCCGCCAGCCGCCATCCACGGCAGGAAACCGGCCGGCCGCCGCGTCGGCGATCAGCACGGCCAGCGGATGCACCGCCGGCTGAGGACCTTCCGGTGGATGTCTCCCCGGCGGACGGTCCTGCGGCAGCGACTGCATGCGTCAACCTTGCCAGCCAGGACTGTCCGACCCGCCCGCTACCGTCAGCTCATGGACATGAAGCTAGAGGTCGTACCCGTTCCCGTGACCGACGTCGACCGCGCCAAGGCCTTCTACGTAGACCAGGTCGGCTTCAACGCCGATCACGACGTGCAGGTCAATCCGGAGCTGCGCTTCGTGCAGCTCACCCCGCCCGGGTCCGCCTGCTCCATCGCGATGGGCACCGGGATTACGACGATGACGCCGGGCTCGCAGCAGGGGCTGATGCTGGTGATCGAGGACGCCGCGGCCGCCCGCGAGCAGCTCATCGGCAACGGCGTGCAGGCCAGCGAGATCGACGTCCAGCCATGGGGCTCATTCGTCTACTTCGCAGATCCCGATGGCAACACCTGGTCGCTGCAGCAACTCCCCCTGCGGAATTAGCGCTGGCCTGCGCGGCCGGTCAGGACGACGCGATTGCGTACGGCCCGGGCGCGCGCCGCAGCCATTGCCAAAATGTCCGGCGCGGCGGGCGCGCCGTGAGGTTGCCACTGCCGACCTTGCCCGACACGTCGATTCGCAGCGTCACGGGCATGCCGGTTCCCCACGGCTCACGTACCTTAACGTTGCCGCTCCTGATCGCGACATCGTCAGCGTCCACCACGATGCCCGGCTTCGTCACCAGGGTCAGGTTCCCGCTGCGGACCTCGGCGTCGATCTGGAGCCACGACTGGGACAGCACTGCTTCGGTGAAGTCGAGCGTCACGTTGCCGCTCGTCACCAGCACTTCAATCCGCTGCGGCACGACCCAGCGGCCGTTCCGGCGGATGTTGCCGCTGCGGCAGTCGATATGCACGACATCCTTCGGCTTCGGGACCGGCGTGTCCATCGCGAAGCCAGCAGCGGCAGGCAGGTCGGTGGTCAGCGCCGCCAGCTCGCCATAGGTGCGCGCGGTCAGGGCGACCTCAAGCCGCTCGTCGAGTTCCTCGGCGGTGAGCCTGCCGTCCCCGGCCGCTACCCGCAGCAGCTCCACTACCCGGTCGCGGTCGCCGTGCGACGCGCGCAGCTCAGCAGGCCGCGCCACCTCGTCACCGCGCCCCATCTCATCGCGCCCGAGCGACGGTACCTCGCCCATCATGGACAAAGGGTAAGGCCGCGAAGGCTCATCCGGCACCCCCGCACGGCCGTAACTCGCTGTTCGCCAGTCCCCTCGTGAACCCCTCGAAGTCGCCCGCGGCAAATGGAATGGTCATCGAGGGGCACGGCCAGGCGGCGGATGCCAGGATCTAGTGACTGGGCCCTCCGGCGCGGCCCGGCTTCCCCGCCCAGCCGCGGATTTCTAAGGAGAAGATCATGACCCTGTTCGACCTGTCCGGGAAGGCGGCCGTCGTCACCGGAGGCACCCGCGGGATCGGGTTCATGATGGCGCGCGGGCTGCTGGAAGCCGGAGCCCGGGTTTACATCAGCTCGCGCAAGGCCGAGGGCTGCGCCGCTGCAGCGCGGGAACTCGGGCAGTACGGCTCCGTGCTGGCCATTCCGGCCAACCTGTCGACCGAGGAGGAGTGCCTGCGCCTCGCCAAGGAGGTTGGCGAGCGCGAGCAACAACTGAACGTGCTGGTGAACAACGCCGGCGCCACCTGGGGCGCGCCGCTGGCCGAGTTCCCCGCCGCGGCCTGGGACAAGGTGGTCGACCTGAACCTTAAGGCCCCGTTCTTCCTGACCAGGGCGTTCCTCCCGTTGCTTGAGGCCGCCGGTACGCGTGACGACCCGGCGCGGGTCATCAACATCGGGAGCATTGACGGCCTGCACGTGCCCGCGCTCCCCACCTACTCGTACTCGGCCAGCAAGGCCGGCCTGCATCACCTGACCCGGGTGCTGGCCAGGGAGCTTGGCCCGCGGCAGATCACGGTCAACGCGGTGGCGCCCGGGCCGTTCGAGTCCAAGATGATGGCCGCGACGCTGAAGGCGTCCGGGGACGAGATCGCCGCCAGAGCTCCGCTCCGGCGCATCGGGCGGCCCGACGACATGGCCGGCGTCGCCATCTACCTGGCGTCGCGAGCGGGCGCATACGTAACCGGCGCGGTGATCCCCGTCGACGGCGGGCTCGCCACCACGGTCTGACCTCAGCGCGACGTCCCATGATCTAGCAGGGAGCATCCACCATGGACCAGCCGAATGGCCAGCAGCTTCGATTTGCCCGATCGAGGCCATGACCTACGCGGCCGCCTGCACCGAGCGGACCCGGCTCGGCTGTGCCGTGTTCGTCACCCCGCAGCACAGCCCAGTCCACCTGGCCAAGAGCTTCTGCACACTGGACCAGCTCAGTCGTGGCCGCATCGAGGTTGGCGTGGGCATCGGGGGGCGAAACAGCAGGCGGCCGCCGGCTTCAGGCCGGCATCCTTAACCGGCGGGCACCACGTGCCTTGTGCTGCCGTGATCACGGCATACAGGGCTGCGGGCGTCGCCTAGTAGGGTGATTGCGTGCGCAGGGCCGGTGCGAACATCGTCAACGGTGTGCTGCTGACGCTGCTGCTGTTGGCGCCGCTCGTCGTGGTTTTGGACCGGCTCGGCGCGGTCGGCGACCTGACATTGTTCGTACTTGCCGGCGCGGCACTGATCCCTCTGTCGTGGCTCATCGGCGAGGCGACCGACAACCTGGCCCGCCACACCGGTCCCGGCATCGGCGGCTTCCTGAACGCGACGTTCGGTAACGCGCCGGAGCTGATCATCGCGATCATCGCCGTCTCCGGGGGCCTGACCGCGATCGTCAGGGCGTCGCTTGTTGGCTCGATCGCCGGCAACCTGCTGCTCGTCCTCGGCTTCACGCTTCTCTTCGGCCAGGCGGGCGTTATCGATCGCCGATCTGCCTACATCTCGCTCGGCCTGGTCGGATTCACTACCCTTCTCGTGCTCGTCGCCGCCGTGCCGGGGTTCCACGGCGATTCGGAACGCCGCTCGCTTGCCGAGCTCTCGCTTCCCGCTGCCATACTGCTCCTGATTGTCTGCGTGACCGTGACCCGGTACGCGCTCCGCCGCCAGCGGCAGTTGCATAGATTCACCGAACCCGATGGCACCGGCTGGCCGTTGCCTGCGGCCCTCGTCGTGCTCGGCGTTGCAACGGTCGCGACCGCCTTCGTCAGCGAAACGCTCGTCGGCACCCTGCGAACCTTCGCCTACCGGGCGCACCTTTCGGAGTTCTTCGTCGCGGTCGTGATCGTTGCGATCATCGGAAACGCGACGGAGCACGGCAGCGCGGTACTGCTTGCCCGGCGCGGCAGGATCAAGCTGGCGACCGAGATCCCGCTGGCCTCGAGCGCTCAGATCGCCGGCCTGGTGATACCCCTGGTAGCCCTTATCTCGTGGGGCTTCAAGCCGCTTGCCCTCAGCTTCCGGCCCGTCGAACTCGTGGCCATGGGGGCAGCGGCTGTCCTCCCGGCGCTCGTGCTGCGGACCGGCAGGACCACCCGCCTTAGCGGAGTGATCCTGCTGGCCGCCTACTCGGTTCTCGCCGGGGCCTCCTACCTCTCCGGCGACCGCTGACGCGCGCGGCATGTTCAGGCCGGTTCGGCTGCTACCCGGCCGCGGGATTCGCCGCCTGGTGCTGGCTGGCCGGCCGCCCTGGACAGGCGGCCGGCCGGGCTTCAGCCGATGCAGCCGCTGACCACGCCAGTCGGCGCGCAGTTGTCCGGATGGTTCTCGCTGACGACGGAGTTCGTCAGCGAGACGTCGTCGGCGTTGTCGTAGATGCCGCCGCCGTCGACCGTTGCCGTATTCCGGAAGATGTGGCTGCCATCGATGGTCGCAACGTCGTCGTTGTAGAAGCCGCCGCCGAAGCTGGCGGTGTTACCAGTGAAGCTGCTGCCGTTCACGGCTGCCTGATCCTCGTTGTAGAAGCCGCCGCCGTCGGATTCGGCGGTGTTGTAGGCGAAGGTGGTGCCGTTCATCGTTGCCACGTCGTCGTTGTAGAAGCCGGCGCCATACTCGGCCTGGCCCAGCCGGAAGGTGGTGCCCGTCACCGTCACTTCGCTGTCGTTATAGATGCCGCCGCCAAATTCGGCCTGATTCTGGTAGAAGCCGCTCTCGGTCACGGTTGGCGATCCGTTGTCGACGTAGATGCCGCCGCCGGAGTCGTCGGCGGTGTTCTTGGTGAAATTGCAGTGCGACACCGCCATGGAGTCCTCAACGTAGACAGCGCCGCCTTCGACGGCGCTGTTACCGGAGAAGGAACTGCCGGCCACCGACGAGGGATCGTTGAACTGCGTCGCGATCGCGCCACCCTCCTCGGCCTGGTTGCCGGTGAAGACGGCGCCCTGCACGGTGAGATCCCCGGACCGGCTGAAGATGGCGCCGCCGAATGCGCTGGCCATGTTGCCGGTGAAGGTCCCGCCGTTGACTGTGACGTTGCCGTTCTCGTTGTAGATGGCGCCGCCATTCCCCGAGTTGCTGGCCGGCGGGTTGTTGCCTCCCCCAGCGGAATCGCCATTGCGAACGTTGACGTTGTTGAGCACGAAATCCGCGCCTGACGTCACCACGAAGATACTGAAGTCCGGCGTGCTGCTGTGGTAACTGCGCTCGACGGTGCTCTCGTTGCCCGCGATGGTGAGGTCCACGCTGATGGCCGGCAGCGCGGCGTGCAGTTCGTATACGCAGAACTTGGCAAGGTTCAGGGTCTGGCCGCTGACGGCGCCGGCGATGTCGCTGGCCAGTGCGGTGGCGCTGCACGGCACGCTGACGTCTGCGGGGGCGGGCCCGGCCATGGCCGCCTGGGCCGAGCCCAGGCCTAGCGTCACCACCGCGCCCGCGGCCGCCGCCCGCGCCGCGGTTCGCGCGATATTCACATGCATCCTCTTTCGCTCCCCCAGTTAGAGATCGGCACTACACGCAGTTTCCAGCTGAATCCTGATACCGGTCGGATACGGCGCGATTACCGATATAAATTACGCAATGCAGCCGTGGGCCGGCCGGCCGGCTAAGGCGCGGCGCGCCTCGGTCGTGGCGAGAAACCTGGCTGACGGTATCACGCGGCGGCGCAAAACCTAATGACATCGAGCGGGAATTCAGCCGGCGGATAATGCCCGGTAAATAACGTGCGCCGCATTCCGGTGACAATGGCCGCCCGGACGCGGCCATCGATAGGGTGGCCGGGCTCGCCGGGCGAGCCGCTGCGTGCCCCTCGGGGCCGGCATGGACAGCACGCCGGGCCAACATGGGCGGCACGCCGGGCCGGCATGGGCGGCACGCCGGGCCAACATGGGCGGCACGCCGGGCCGGCAGGGCTAACCCTGGTGCAGCCGGCGGGCACTATGAGATGTGGCTGTGCGCGTTGACTCCGGTCAGTCAGACGCTGAACTCGTGCGCGCCGCGCTGCTCGGCGGGAAGGAGCCGCTGGCCGAGTTGGTGACCCGGCATTGGGAGACTGCCGTCGCCCTCGCCGCGCAGGTGCTCGGATCGCCGGAGCTGGCCCGTGATGCCGCGCAGGAAGCCGCCGTCAGCGCGATGACGGGCCTTGACCGGCTGCGTTCGCCCGAGCGGTTCGGCGCCTGGTTCTGCGGCATCGCGCTCAATGTCGCACGCCGCTGGCTGCGTCAGCTGCGCCCGGAGAGCGTTGGGCTGCCGGCCGGTGACCTGGCCGCCGATTCCCCCGGTCCGGCCGAGCTCGCGGAGATCGCGGACCTGGCCGGCCGCGTCCGCGCTGCCATCGCGACGCTGCCAGCCGGCCAGCAGTCCGCGGTCTTGCTGTTCTACCTGCAGGGCCTGAGCCACCGCGAGGTGGCCGCCGAGCTTGGCATCACGACTGGCGCGGTCAAGGCCAGGCTGCACCAGGCCAGGGCTGCCCTCGCGCCCAGGCTCGCACAGCTAGCCGACCTCCAAGAAGGAAAGACAATGACTACAGCCGATGCGCCGGAGCTGGTAGAGGTCGCGGTGGCCGGGCTGCGCCGGTCCGACGACGTGCCGCAGCCTAAGCACCTCATGCTGCTCGCGGAGCGCAATGGGGACCGGCGGCTGCCGATCTGGATCGGCCCCGCCGAGGCCACCGCGATGGCGATCTCGCTCGAGTCGGTCGAGCATCCCCGGCCGATGACGTACGGCCTGGCCGCCAGCCTGCTGCATGCCGCGGGCTCGCAGCTGCGGGAGGTGCGGATTACCCGCCTGACTGACTCGGTCTTCTATGCGACCGTCGTGCTGGGCGGGCCTAGCGGGCCGCAGGAAGTGGACGCGCGGCCAAGCGACGCGGTGAACCTTGCGCTCGTCGCGGATGTTCCGATCCTGGTGGACAGCCGACTTCTCAGTGCCGCCGGGACAGCCCACTATGCGGAGGCGATGGCCTACCCAACCGGAACCGCCGAGCTTGCCGCCGAGATCAGGCAGCGCCAGCAAGAGCTGATGGCCGAACTCGACATCTGTTTCCCGGGCTCAGCTCCGGGCGATACGGCCAGGTAAATCCGGCCGATCCGGCGAATTCCGCCTGCCCGCGCCGGTTGCCCGGTTTATCGCGATCTGAACCCTTCTCATGACACGTCTCAATGAACGTGGATGGGACTCGAATTGGAGTTCGAGCGGCGAGGCGGCATGCCGGACGCCGAGCAGGCGCTGATCGTGGCGGCGTACAAGTTCGCGGGCGTGCTCGACCCCGAGCGCCTGGCCGCCGCGTTCCTCGCCCAGTCGGGCGGTGACCCGACTCCGCGAGCTGTACCTGAACCGCGCCCCGCTGGCAGCGCTGCGGCAGGCCGCCGGCCTAGCCTGGGAACGTTCAGGATTCCGCGCTTCCTCCGGCCGGCCTTTATCCTGTGCGGCTCTGAGCGGTCCCGTAATCCCGCTTCAGCCCGGCCCCGGCCCCGCAGTACCAAGGGGAAGCTCCAGGGAAAGACGCCCCATGTTCGTTCGGCAGCACCTGCGGCCTCTTCGTCCCGAAGCCAAGTTCCAAGGCCACCACGGTCACGAGACACAAGGTCGGCGCTGTTGCTTTCCCGTCGGCGTCCGTCAGAGTCGCGGCGGGGCGCGTAATCACTCAGTTAGTCATTCAGTCCATACGGACCTTGACGCTAGTGTCAAAGCTCTCACCGGGTCCCTGGCCGGTTCGACACTAGCAGCTTGGAGGACGGGCATAGTCGATCGGTTCGCTAGTAGACTCCGCTTGTGCGATCCTACCGTGAACTTTGGCTTTGGCTGGGTGCGGCGCTATCGACTTTCGCAACAGTGCTCGCTGTAATTGCGCTTGCGTATTTTACAAAGGAGCAACATTTTTCACTCTATACGAGCTGGCAGATGATTGCTGCAATATTCATTTTCATACTCGCGTTCGCAGGTTTCCTCGGTGCCATATTGGGCTGGCCATTCCCGCCGTGGGCTAAGCTCGGATTTCCCAATATTAAGGTCAACATCTATGGTGCTGGTGATGCACATACCGAGCGAGAGGTTGCTTCGGACTTCCGGGTGCCCGCGTACCTTTGGCGATATAGGGCGCGTATTACCAATTTGGAGAAAGAGCAGAATGCGAGCCTAACCGTTCGGTTTTACTTGAAGCTCGTTCCTGGCTCGTACGGGCGCGTTGGGGAAATAATCGGAACTTCGGTTGACTGGGCTATTGATCCTTCGCTCGGACTCGATCCCCTGCCAGAGACGCTCAGCCTGCCTCCGGGGACTACAATATCTGGTGACCTCGTGTATGAGATATCGAGAATGTACTCCGGTACAATTGCTGAACCGAGGCAGGCTGGCCTGGAAATAGAAGACCATATCTCAGGGAAGAGAATGGAAAAGGTGCTTGAAGGCGACCTTGCCAGATTCACCCGAGCAGACATGTGCGCTACGCACGGCGGATTCGCGATCCTCGGACCAGAATACGATGTTGAACCAACCGACGTTGATGATGGTGATGGGCAAGCAATTATGCCGCCCGAGCAGAGCGATCCTGGCCCCTCATCGCAAGCAGTCGCCAAGGCAGGCACGGGTGTCACGGTGCCTGACCCCGGGACCGCAGGGTCTGCCGCGACACAGGTGCCCTCGTATCGTCGTTTCTGGCGCTGGGCGATGTCAGACCATCCTGAAGCTGCCGCTGTCCTGATGTCGGTCGTTGTGGCTCTCGTCTCGGTAATCGTGGCTGTCAGAGCACTAAACGCTCAGACATCCAGCGATCGGATGACGAGCGATCTCCAGACACGTGCCTTCGCCTCCCAGGTCTCGCTCTGGGGCGAGACCAGCGCGCCGTCCGGTCCGCAGGCAAGCTTTCCCCAAACTCTTCACATCGACAATCGCAACAATGCGCCACTGGGAGTCGCGTGGCTCATCGTGGGAGTTAAAGATAACGTACAATTCACCGATGACGGTTTCGCTGTCACTAACCAGCTCACGTGGCGGAAAGCTTACGCACTCGGGCGGCAGGCTCCCTGTTCGACTCTCACCTTAGATTACGCTAGTTTTGCGCCGCCCGGGGGAAAAGACGTATCATTGTTCTTTATTGACGACAACGATCTAAGCTGGTACCGGAATACTGACGGGCTTTTAGTGCAGGCAGAGCTACACGGCAGCGTGCTGAAGCGCACTCTCGACACGCTTTACTCACCTAAAGTGCCATATTTCCCCAAGACTGCGGGCGATTTCAGCCTACTCTCGGGCTGTGCATAGACTCGCCGACGCCTACCGCTCCTATTGAATGTGGGCCATAGGGGCATTTGCAACATGGTGGTTCGAGGCAAATTCTCTCCACGCTGATTCAAAAGGACACGTGCTATGAATCACTCACCATCACGGCAGCGAACCGCTCGCCGCGCCAGCGCCGCATGACCCAGGCCACTGGCCCCCCTTACCACGGCCAGCCTTACGGAACGGATCAGGCCAGGTCGAACCCGCCGTCCCGCACGCCGACGATGAACGCCCGCCATGCATCGGCGGAGAACCGCAGCACCGGGCCGCTTCGGTCTTTGCTGTCACGCATGGCTGCGCCATCGGGCACTTGCGCTACCTGCACGCAATCGCCGGACGAGCCGGAATAAGACGACGTTTTCCAGTGGACGTTTTGATCATTCATTATCTTCGGCCCTCTTTATCATTTCCAGCGTTGTGCTACGGGGCAGAGCAGCAGCCCTGACAAGATCGTAGCATTCCATTGCCTCTGCCACGTCGGCGGGCGTCTCGATTAGCCGTCCCGATCCCCGGCCTTCCGCATATCCCACGGAAGGCGATCCGTCGAATTCGAGGATCGTCAAGGGCCCGTCTGCGCCGGGATGATCTGTAATCGAAAATGGCAGAATCTGGATTATCACGCTTGGCAGGTCAGCGAATGCCGCCAGTCGTTTTATCTGCTCTCGCATGACGTCCTTGCCGCCATAGGCGCGATACAGGACACTCTCGTCTATCACGAACCACGCTAAAGGCGGGTTATCCCTGGTGATGATTTCCTGCCTGTCTATTCTTGCGCGGACATCTTCCTCTATCACGTCGGCCGCTTCCCTTGGCCGTCCGGCTCTCATGACGGCCCGCGCGTATTCAGCCGTCTGAAGCAAGCCAGGCACATATCGAAGCTCCCACTTGTGTATGCGGGTGGCCTGTTCCTCTAGCTGCGCATATTGCGCAAACCATGATGGCCACGCCTGCTGAACGGTGAGCCGCCATAGACGGGCGAATGTGCCTGTTGTCTCGAAAACCTCGTCGCAGAGTTCCGCAAGATCCCGTTTCGGGGCTCGCGTGCCATTCTCCAGCGCACTCGCCAGCGATGCGGAGATGATGAGTTTCGGCGCAAGCTCCGCTTGCGACCATCCTGCCTTCACGCGGTGCGCGCGAAGTTCATCCCCGAACGTGCGCAGAGGGTTCACCGGCTCTTGGTTCATGATCACTACAGCCTCCTGCCCGGTAACACAGCGCGCCTAGCCGTTAGCACACCGGAAACGTGCGCCTTGTGCTGTGTCCAACGATAGTCCGCTGGCGTCACGATGAGACAACCCAAAGCGATCAACGGCGAACGGTCGAGATCATGCCATGTCTAGCAAGCTCGCAGCGCGAGGCGCCGATCCCCGAGACGGTCAACTGGCCGTTACGAAGAGATCTTACCCTCGGCCCCCTGCCGAGCGCCGTACCATGCGCTCGTGCTCACGCGGTGGCTTGCCTCTGGGAATGGGGGATGTCCGGCGCTGGCGACACCATTGCGCTTGTCGTCACGGAGTTGATCACTAACGCGATCGCAGCCTCACGCGCGAACGAAGGCGGGCCGTTCCCCGTTCGCCTGTGGCTGCTCTCGGACCGCAGCGAGATCCTGATCATGGTGCACGATGCCAGCCCTGGGCAGCCCGGCCGGATGAGTCCGGCGGACGATGCCGAAGCCGGGCGCGGGCTCATGCTGGTGGAGGCGATCAGCAATCGCTGGGATTGGTATGCGGTGACCAGGGGAAAGGTCGTCTGGGCGTTGTGCGAGGCGCCCAGCTAGAGCGTCACGGGCTGGCAGGCGGGAACATGGCGCATGCGTTTCGTCGTAGGAGTCACGCCACCAGGGTGGATGCCGGAAGCCCTGGCATATCCCGCCGCCAGCCCGTGACCCTGCCGTCTCGACGTGGCCCTGTACCTCGCCGCCGACACTGACCGGCTGACGCTGCTGGTCTGGGACGCCAGCCCCGAGCTGCCGGCCCGCCATCAGCACGATGATGACGCCGTTTCCGGCCGGGGCCTGGAGATCATCAGCGCCCTGGCCGACCGCTGGGGCTCCTGGGGTCCGGTCGCGG
>Ga0070698_100000405_pt1 | contig 45717 bp, 29 predicted proteins | sample KBSK1502metaG_FD_65477 | JGI IMG/M metagenome (GOLD analysis project Ga0070698, IMG submission 65477) | Corn, switchgrass and miscanthus rhizosphere microbial communities from Kellogg Biological Station, Michigan, USA - KBS K1-50-2 metaG | ecosystem: Host-associated > Plants > Roots >...
AGTTCCTCTATCATGATAATAAGAGACTTACCCGATCCGCCGCTAAGCGTGACCGCGTCTGGATCATAGTGCACATCAACTCCGAGAGTAATAGCCCTTATTGGAAATCTCTTGTAGGGCTGGGGCACGCCGGCAAAAAATTGAATCTCGTCGACTGCAGAGAAGGTCGAACCCCAAACCTTTTGGTCCGGAAAGAACGGCCGCAGTTTATCCTTTAAGCATGTAGACAGGTGCTCGCCTCCCAGCTCGATAGCAGAACTAAGCATCGCAGGCAGCCACAGTCCGCGATTTCTGATGCCCAACCCAATTCCTCCGTAGCCAACTCGAAGGTTCTGGAAGTTGGTAGTAAAGGAGACAGAAATTGGAGGATTGTTGTGATATGCGAACGAACCGTTAATGACATTTGGTTTGAGACCACGAAATAACCCCCCGATGAAATGAAGCAATGCTCCCCAAAATTGTCCATCGGGGTCAAGCCTATTCATCGGATCATTACCCGCGTATGCGTACATGTTGAGACTTTGGGGATCAGAGACGTTTGCTGCTCCCATCCCCAGCGAATCTGGTTGCATGAAGCGGCCCTGACGCGAGTCGTAGTGCCGGTTAACGGCATAATCGAGTCCTGTTGTTGCGCTTCGGTCGTAGCTGGTAAACCGCCGATTTGTAGTCCCGGTTGATTCCGCGTCCAGCGCAGTCCCGAATGGCAGATTCGATTGTTGGAATGAGGTGGTGTCAACGTTATTGGTCACCAGTTTCGTTCCCAAACGATCCGGGTGGTGATACCGTACGATCTCTCCGCTACCGCTTGGTTCTTCAGTGGCTAATAATCTCCCACCGAGATAAATGTAGTTCTTGGTCCACTTCGGCATCGTTGCTGAGGTCTGTTCAGCATACTCCGCAACTACCGAGTCTCCTTCCCAAAGATAATAGGTTTTATCTGTTGAGGTTACATTTCCAGTCTGCGTAATCATTCGGTGGTTGGAGGTACCGTAAGTGTAAGTGGCCAGGACCGTCGTGCCGGCCTGAGTCTTAACCTGCGCGAGCCGGCCGGCAGCATCGTAAACAAACGATTGTCCCGAATTATTCTGTAACAGATTCCCGGCGGGATCGTAGACAAAACCGGGCGAAGTAATCCGGTTTGAAGTCATATCAAACGACAACGATTGTGAGCCGTCTTGAGGCACCGGAGTTACTCCTGAGGTGTTAGTGGCCACAACTCCGGTGCGGTTGCCATACGGGTCGTAACTATAGTTCTGGGTCCAGTCAGTTACGAATTCCAAAGTAGGAGCCCCGCTCCAAGCGCCTTGATCTGCCTTACTCAGCCTGCCGACTGCGTCATAGGAGAAGTGCTGTATTTTCCCTTGCCCCGAAGCAGGGTTCATAACTCTCGTTACCTGACCGCTGGGCAAGTAGCTCGCCGGCAAGGCAGTACAAGCTCCCGGGCCCTCGCAATAGGATCTCCGGTACTCGTACCGTAGGCTCATCAGGGTTGTTGCACCCCTTTTAACCTCTTCGGTCGACAACAAAGCAGTGGCTAATTCGTAGGAATAGGTTTCACTGACTTGATTGGACCCATTACCAACAGTCAGGGAAGTAATCTGGCTGGCCGGGTTGTAATTGATTTGCGACGCATAGTCTGCATTGTTGACTCGTACATCTTTAATCCTGCTGGCGTTGTCATAACTGGATGTCACAACCTTGCGAGTGGGATTCTGGACATTATCGTGATACTGCTCAGGGTATGTGGTGCTAGCCAGACGACCCAAATTATCGTAGGCATAAGTCGTAGTCATAGGCAGACTTCTGCCCGCAAAGGTAAAGTGCTTCTCTTCTATGCGACCTTGGAGGTCGTAGTTATAGTCTTCAATGCCCACGTTTACTATCTCAACCTGCTTTGACTGAGTTACATCAACCAAATCAGAGGGAGAATTCTTTGTCCGGTATTGATAGTTGACTGTTGCGGTAGGTAAGACTGTCAGACTTGCAGGCACTCCCGCTAAATCAAAGCTAACGGCCTGAAGGCGGTTAAGGGGATCGTGCTGATTATTGTTGTCTGTGTATTTAAAAGTCGCCTTAACACCCCTCGCGTCAACATGGGTAATCAGATTTGAATGCTGATCGTAGCTGAAAACATCGCTCCACTTATCCTCGGGAACTCCCGTTACATCCCACACGCCCGAAACATTCAGGGTGGCACTGGTTTCCGCGAGTTTTTGGTGCGTTAGTCGACCCAGAGAATCATAGCGAAAACGCCGAACTTGCTGGACAGGATCTCCTTGCGAGACTTGAACCAGATTGCCGAGTGCATCATAGCTATACCTAGTTCGAAATCCCGTGGATCCAGAAGGATTGGGCTCTACCACTTCAGCAACACGACCCTCCGAATCAAGGCGGGCCCAGCGCCAGCGGTCCCAAGTGTCAACGATCCTGGTGGTTTGACCTGGATCATTTGATGCTCCAGGGGGGCGGGTTGATTCGTTGTAGAAATACTTCGTCGTTGGTGGCAGGTCTCCCGTGATGCCGGAAGGGTCTGGTGGTTCGCGAGACTCCAACATACGGCCGGCTGCATCATAAATAGTGCGCTTCCAAACTGCCGAGTCTCCCAGGCGATAAGGCAGCGATTGCGCTGCTAAACGGCCAAACTGATCGTAAAGGGTTTCTACGACGTCTACTACATTGTTTGCTCCTACAGCCTCTTCTCGTCGCACCTGTCCCAGGCCGTTAAGATACTTTGTGGTCTGAATTGCAATTACACCATTGAGTGAAAGACGCGTCGTCTGAGTGACCTTCATTGCGAGATCGTCATACTCGATACTGGCCCGTGCTCCGGTTGGAAAGATGATTTCCTTTGGTCGTAAGCTCTGAGGATAGTAATCGGTAAAGGTTGTACGGCCATTTTCATCCTGGACGGAAAGCTGTAAGCCCGTGTTGAGATCGTAGGCTGCACTTGTGGTTACCCGCACGAGCGAAGAAGGATCCGTAGACCCTCTAGTCTTAGAGACAGGGAAGGCATATTGGGTCGGCAAGCTAAAAGTGGAACTCGTTTGCTCGCAACAGAGCTTAGATGCCGAGATCACGTTGCCGGCCATGTCATAGGTGCGAGTCTCGGTTATCGGATTAGCTGGTTGGGCAGCATTTGTTGTATTAGCATACTTTGTAAGGCTGGTAACATTCCCGCGTTTCGTGAAGTAATTAGCTCCAGCACCGCCGTCCAAAGCAGGAGGCGACGGATTAAATAAGTATGAGTGGAGCAGAATCCCGTGTATTGGGCCATGCAGGGGCTCACCGAAAGTCGTAATATCAATACTGTTGTCGCTGTCAGCAGGGTAAGCTAACAACGGGACCGCGTACTCGTCATATCGAAACTCGGTCCTGCTCACCATCTTATTTGCGGCATTATCACCTTCGAATACGCTTACGGAGTTGACCAGGTTGACGCGTCGAGGGTGAAAGACATTATGGAATTCGAAATAGATACGTAGGTCTATGTCGCCGTCCAGATAGTTGTCATAGGTGTTCAGTGTGGTGCGAATGATCGAACCGTCATAACCTCGTTCACGTATTCTTCCAATGGAGTTATTCCCGCCAAACTGGTCATAATCTGTGGCCACGACATTGCCCAATTCGTCGGTCGTTTCCATCCGCACTATTCGAGGCGACTTATCCACGCCCTCTAGCCAGGAGAAAATCGTTTTGGAGAGTAGATGGCCATTGGTATCCAACACTTGCTCTTCCTTTACCAGTCCGTCTTTGAATTTGTTGGGATCAGACTCGGGAGGGTTGGAATAATAGTGAGATTTTTGGATGTTTTTCGTTTGATCTGGATTAGTAACAGTAACAGTTCGCTCCTTGGTAACAGAATCGCTCACCATAAAAAGATTGGTTACGTTGGAGGACGAGCCACCATCCCAGGACTCGGTGACATTCGAAAAGGTGGGTGCAGATGTCAGACCGGCAGGCGCGGCGGGATAGTCGTAGTCCTGCTGCCGCGTGATCGTTCCGGGTGTGATGGTACCCTGTTCGTTACCGCCGGAACTCGAAAAGCCCATGCCTCGTTGTTCAACGACCTTCTTCAACATGCCGTAAGACGAGTAAGCGTCGTTGGCAGGGAGCCAATAACCCAGACCTGTCGCAGGATAGTAGATAGCGTCAATCACCACCGGGGAGGGATTGCGAACGCGCAAGGTTAAGCCATTAAAAGCCCCGCCTAGCTCCAGAGGTTTTGTTGCGTAGTGGAGACGAACGTATGTCTGGGTCGTCGCGTTTCCATTAGTGTCGAGGAGTCCGGGAGCGGTAACGCTCGTCAATCGCTTCTGGGTGTCATAGTTAAATGTGGTAACTCGACCGAGTGAGTCAACGATGCGTTGGAGACGTGGCTCTCGCAAATCCCAGAGATACGTTATTGAAATCGTATTGCCGTTAGCATCTATGATTTTGTATGGATAAAGGTAAGTATGCGGCACGCTGAAATCAGTGCTGTAGTTCTTGTAGAACACGACGGTGCCGTTGGGATATCTTGCCAATCCCTCGGGTACTGCGGCGCCGTTTACGTTTTCGCACCGATATTCTATAAGACTGCCATCGGTTGTCCGGCCTTTGAAAGTGGGCACAATAGTCGTAAGCGGAATCGGAACTGGCCACACATCATTAAAAACGGTTCCAGTGAAGCTGTGACGTGTACCGTCTGGTTCTATCAGTAACGCGCCTGCCGTTCCCATCGCCACCATCTTCCCAAAGCCAAGCTGCCATCCAGGCGCCGGCCAATCCTGATCAAGGTCGAAGGCCATTTCATTTCCAGCCTTGTTCCAAAGGAGCGAGTTGTAAATGAGGTTGAGGTTCAAATCCAAGCCCCGCCCGGGCTGTGACAGTATTGGTGCCGTGATTTGGAAGTTGTTGTTTCCTTCTGAACGGTTCGCTCTATTTCCCCGATCATTGCCCGGATCGTCAAGGGAACCCCTATTAGTCGGATCCCAGCTCACGTCGATTGCACTTTGAGGTTGGTTCTCTCCTGCGGCTGGCGCGACGTTGATATTCAGGCTGGTCCAGCTTGTGGCGCCGCCGTTATCGGTAACTTTCAAAGTGACAATGTGTGTTCCACTAGCCGCAAAGGTATGCGTTGGCGCTGCGATTTCAGCTGTGCCTGAATCCGCAAACTCCCAGTGGTAGACAGAAATGGAGCCGTCGGGATCGTAAGATCCCGAACCGTTGAATTGAACTGAGGTTCCGCTAACAGCAGAGTAAGGTCCTCCGGGAACTGCAACTGGCAGTTGGTTCGATGGCGAGGTGACCACTACTGGCGCAGAGGCAACCGCCGTACCCCCGAGATTATCGGTGACTGTAAGCAGTGGGGAGTAACTTCCCACAGCTGAATAAACATGGGTTGGTGTCTGCCCAACGCCGCTAGTGCCATCACCGAAATTCCATTGGTAACTTGCGATAGTTCCGTCAGGGTCCATCGATCCGCCGCTATTAAGTTGAATCGGCGCGCCGCTGAGACCCGAATACGGCCCACCCGCATAAGCTGTTGGTAGTTGATTGGCCGCATTTACAGTGATGTTCACGATGGTTGAGGTCGCAGTTGCACCTCCGTTGTCAGTGGACCGCGCCGTAAGCGCGTAGGTACCAATCACTACATTATTCCAGTTGAACGAATAAGGCGACGTAAGGTCTTCACCAATTATCGTAGAGCCCTGCAAAAATTCCACTTTTGTAATCGTGCCGTCGCTGTCGGCAGCGTTAGCGCCGAGCGCAACCGTCGCACCTGAGCTGAAGACTGCGTTGTTAGCCGGACTGGTAAGCGCGACGGAGGGTAACCCATTGACTGTCGGAATGCTGAGATTTGGCGTAAACGCGCCAAATCGCTCGACTGTTTCCTGGTTTGTTCGCCACTGGAAGTTGTATGTGCCCGGTGTTGCTGGAGCTGTAACAGTGAAATTGAAGTTGACCTCAGTTCCCGGGGGCACGTCGGCGGGCAGATTTACGCCGCTGAGACCCCAGGTCAGATTGTTCTGTGGATTTTCGGAAGCCAGTCGGTAGTTATCAACAGTCCAGGTGCTGGCGCCGTTGTTTTTCATCCTAACGGCAACGTTGTAGCTTAGGCTTGGAGACATCGCGGCCGGGACTGACTGCGATACAAAAGCAGCGCTGTTATGTTCCTGCAAATTATCGCTGAAGATACTGTTTTGCCATTCCGCATTTTGCGGCGAGGCCCCCAAAGCGAAGGAGAGCGGATACGCAGGCAGAGAAGGGATACTAGTAAAAACTATGCTTCTCGTGCTTGATCTGTATCTGACATATCTGAGCTTGGCGTCGCTGATTTCCAGGCGATAACGATCTCCGACCGCGTGTGGAGAAATGGTCTCGTTCGGCCCGTGACCTGAAGTGGCGGCCACTTCCACGCCGTTTTCGTAAATGGCAACCCAGCCGCCGCTACCAACCAGGAGAGCGCGGTCCGCGCCGTCAATGCCGCCAAGTTGGATGGACTGATTGTAACTTGACGTGGTCGACTCGAAATAGCCATTGCCATAAACAAGTTGTTGTTGCGGTGAGGCAGAGAAATCCCAACCAGTCGTCGATGTCTTGACTACGGAACCAGCACCGAGATCACTGCCGTTAATTATCGACGACCATGAAGCATTCTGCGAAATCTGAGCCAGGACAGTGTTCTGCCACTCGGCGTTTTGTGGAGATGCGTCCAAACTGAGTGAAAGCGGATAGACGGGAAGCGAGCCAGGGCTCGCGAACAAAACTTCTCTAGAGCCCGTTCGGAATCTCACATAGCGTAAAGTGCCGGAGGCTATCTCGAGGCGGTAACGATCGCCTGAGACGTGCGGAGAAATTGTCTGATTCGGAGGACGGCCATAAGAGGCCGCTACTTCCAGGCCATTTTCGTAGATTGCGGCCCACCCGCCGGTCCCAACCATCAAAGTGCGCGTCGAGCCGTCAGTGCCCGATAGAGAGATAGCCTGGTTGTAGGAAGATGCAGTGGATTCAACATAACCATTGCCCCGCAATAACTGTTGCTTTGAGACCGCGTGAAACCCCCAACCTTCGCTCGAGGTCTTACGTAGCGAGCCGTTACCCAGATCCACGCCATCTATGATCGACGACCATGTTCCGGTTCTTGTAAGTTGACTGACTACGGTTCGCTGCCACTCTGCATTCTGAGGACTGCTTGCCAGGCTCAACCATAGTGCGGCTGGCGGGACCGCTGATGGGCTAACAAAAACGATCGCTCTCGAACCTCCTCGGTATCTGACATATCTAAGGATCCCGTTTGTGATCTCGAGCCGGTAGCGATCGCCAACCACATGCGGAGAGATAGTCTCGTTTGGAATATGACCACTGGTGGCAGCCATTTCGGCGCCGTTTTCGTAAATTGCAGCCCAGCCGCCAGTCCCTACCAGGAACGTCCGGACTGAACCATCAGCGGCTGAAATAGAGATCGCTTGATTGTAACTTGCCGCGGTGGACTCAAAGTATCCATCTCCCGGCAGCAAAGTTTGCAGTGCGGTGGCGGAGAAATCCCAGGTTCCGCTGGTAGTCTTGCGCACCGAACCATTGCCTAAATCTATCCCGTTGGTTATCGCTGACCAGCCAACATATTGCTTTGCCTGGGCCATGACGATGATGTTGACTGCGGCCGAGGTTGCGGTTGCCGCTGCACTATCCGTAGCGCGCGCAGTAAGCACATAAGCGCCTGACGTGGCGTCGGTCCAGTCGAAGCTGTAGGGCGACGTCGTGTCTTCACCCAACTTCGTCGCACCCTGGAAGAACTCGACCTTAGCGATTGTGCCATCGCTATCCGCAGCGCTTGCGTTCAGCGTCACGGTAGCGCCCGAGGTGAACCTGGCATTATTGGTCGGGCTCGTCAGGCTTACGGTGGGAGGGCTGTTAGCCGGATTTACAATAACGTTCACGGCACTCGATGTGGTCACAGCATTACTGTTATCCGTCGCCGTCGCGGTCAGCGAATAAGTGCCCGCGGCTACATTGCCCCACGTTACAACATATGGACTGGCAGTCGCGGTACCGATCAGTATCGCACCCTGATAGAAGTCCACTTTACTGACAGTGCCGTCGACATCACTGGCACTGGCGCTAATTACGATACTGGCAGGCGCGGTGAAAACCGCGTTGTTGCTGGGGCTTGTGAGGGTAACTGTAGGCGGACCGTTGACGGCGACTGTTGTCTGGGCGTTCGCCATCGCGCCAGTGTTGTCCGTAATAGTCAACGTTACGTTATAGGTACCTGCAGCGGCATAGCTGTGACTGGGTGTGACGCCGGTCCCGCTAGCGTTATCGCCGAAATCCCACTGGTGGCTTGTGATGCTTCCGCCGGGAGCAAGCGAGCCGCCGCCATTGAACCCGATAATAGTGGCGATATTTCCGGCGTAAGGTCCTCCGGTAACTGCTTGCGGGCCGGGCAATGGCCCACCCGTAATTCCGTCAGTCGAATAGCTCAGATTGAGCCCGTTCAAGCTATTGGTGACCGAATAAACGGTTCCATTGGTTACGATAGTGATATTGCCGCCAACTCTTACTTTTGAAGATGTACCGCCGGCCCCGGTTTCGGTTTGCCAGATGGTGTCAACCATCGCAGATGCCGTCAGGCGATCCAGTACAGCCTGCATTGGATGACCAAGAGTATTTCCATTTCCCAGACTGATCACCGCCTGCTGCGGTCGCACCGTGTCGACCAGGTTTTGATTGGTTGAGCTGTTGCTTCCGTGATGATTAACGTGGAGTACGTCTACATCTCCCGCGTCGCGTGCGCAGAACGCTTCAACGTTCGCGGTTGAGATCCCTCCCCCGGTCAAATCGGACGCGATCAAATAGTCGAAGGTTCCATAGCGCAATACCAGTGCGATGGATCGATCATTCTCATCCGTAGGAGTAACATTTCCGTGATTGGTGTGACCGTCGACAGCAATGCAGGTAAGAATGCAGCCGCCGCCGAGATCTATCTGCTGATTGAGCGCGATGGTGGCCCGATTACTACCGATTGCCGCGATATATTCGGTGAAAGACTGTGTCGCGTAGGTTCCCCCGCGATCGTAGCTGGTACCGATAGTAATCCCGCCATTGATCAGTTCATCTATAGCGCCAACGTGATCGACGTGATAGTGGCCCGCGACGAAATAGTCGAGCGAGGTAATGCCATTCGCATTTAGCACGTTGCGAATTTGAGTTCCCGATCCTGTGATTCCGCCATCGAAGAGAAGCGTACGTGATGGCCCAATAATCAAGGTTGAGTCGCCCTGGCCAACATCAATGTGAACTATTTTCACACCCGTCGCCGAAGGAGGTGTTGAGTCTGGTACTGGATTGCTTTGCAGATTCTGCGGATTACAGGTAGGCCTAATAATAAAATCGCTACGGCCGTCGTCAGTGTCCTGCCCGCTACCACTGACTCCACCAGGCTTGCGCTCATAGCTGCGATCCGTGTTGGTCGTAAACTGATCCAACACACGGCCCTCTTTGAAAGCAGAACCGGCGTTCATGCCCACTTGATCGACAATGGAATCGTCGGCCCTGGTAATTGCCAGGCCCCCATTGTCCGTAATATCGGTGGTAAAGGTTTGATTGCCCGGCACAGTGCCGCTGTATCCAGGAGCTGAGGTATTGGTTGCCAGAAAGTGGTAGTGGCCCGGCAGAATGGTGTTGCCGGCTATAGTTACGCGCGTGGAAATCTGACCATTACTTTTCGATGCTTTGATCTTCCAACCACCAATGTTAATGGAGCTGGTTGTCTTGTTGTAGAGCTCGACAAACTCGTCGTTAACTCCATTTGGACCACGAGTGCGAAACTCACTGATTACCACTGTGGTGGAGGGGTTAGGCGTGACACATTGGGTAGCTATTGTGCCGTTGTTCCGCGGGTTCGGAGATCCGGGATCAAAGTCGCTGGTGTTGTCATTGAGATCGATACAGCCCTTGGCTCCTCTCAGGATTGCAACGGTGTTGGATTGACCAACTGCGGGACCACTCCCTTCATAACTCGTCGCTCCACTTCCAGAACCTACCAGGTCCTTGATAACAGTACCGGCCCAGTTGCAGTCAAAACCATTAGGATCCGATGGACCGTTCAGACATCCGGCGCCATTGAGCAGGGCTAACTTGCCGTCTATTGCGTTCATTGGAATAGTTCCGGTTGCATCCGGCAGCGGCAACTGCTGCGTACCCCCGGCGCCTTGCGCTTCTTTCACCAGGTAATAGTGACCTGGGGCCAGGGAGCCTGAAAGCGTCGTCTTTTGCCACGAATTACCATTCACCGCAGCATACTGCACGGTCCAACCATTCAGATTAACCGTGGTAGTGCCCTGATTAAAGAGCTCTATAAAATCATTTTTATAAACGGATCCCGTGTTTCCTCCGCCCCCATAGACCTGACTGATAACAACGTCATCCGGCCCCTCCAGGACCAGGAGTGGCTGGACCGGGATTAGTACCGAAGGGTTCGTCGCGGCGAGGAAGTTCAGTGATGCAGTTTCTAGGTGAGTCAAGCGTGACGGTACCCGATAAGGCCGGATCATTGCCGATCTCTCTGTCGCGTCCAAGTCTTCCTTTGAACTGGATGCTGTTTCTCCCTGCCAACTGATAACTGAGGTGGCCAGAAGAATAAAGACTGTAATGAGGAAGGAGAGAAGGTGACGTGAAACCGGAACTCGACTAACGGACTGGCGGTCAATGCTCGTCATGGTTGATCAGCGCCCAGACTGGTGAGTTAGCTTCTACGGACTAGGTGGAGATGCGCTAAAAAAGGCAGCGACATTTCGTTCTAGAGGCAGAGAGGGTTTGTCATAGAGGCCCCGTCAGACTGGTTTGCCAACGGGCGTTTTCTTGAAGCAATCTGAGTCTTACCAACAGCAATGCATGCGCATTTTATTGCGAGAGAATGTGCATCCTAAATGAGAAGAGTGCCGGGAGTAGCGATCTCAGAAACTGCTGACTGCTTAAGCTAATACAAGGCTGGAACGAAAGTATGCGCAATCACAGGCTTTAAGGACCAGCATACAAACTCTGCAAGGAGATTGCACCGTACGCTTCATATCACCTCCAGTCAAGGTTTATTAATCTCCGGTAGTGTTCCTTCAGGTTCTGGAACTACACCACGAAGACGGTGCAGTTCAGTACCAGTGGGTCAGCTGCCAACGAAACTTCAGGCGCAAGGGTAAACGTCGACCTTGTCGTTACTCATTTCCGGCGACACCCGCGGAGACATTTACGGTAAAGTGTAACCCGAATGATCCGCCGGAGATTGGTCTGGACTTCGCGGGCTACAACTTCTGGCTGGGCAAGTTGAATCAGTTTAATGGCAACTTCGTGAACGCCGAGATGGTCAAGGCCTTCATCACCTCAGGTGAGTATCAGGCGCGCTTCGGACCGTGAGCTTCGCAATCTGAAAATCTGAGATCTCAAATCTGAAGTCTGGAATCTCGGAACAAAAAACAGCTCCACCGCATAAGGCGAGGAGCCGATCTTTTCCACTTGAATTCTATCTTAGAGCTTCTCTTCCGGATCTATACGGATCTTCATCCGCTGCAGGACCTGGACATCCTCGTCGGTGAGTTCGAGATTTGTTTCTCCGTTTCCTTCGCCTTCGCCTGCATGTGGCCGTAAACCAATTTCGAGTCTGAGCGTCAATTCCATCTCATAACCAGCATCGCGCAGTCGTTCGATGGCCTCGGCAACCCGGGGCGAATTCTCAACCGACTCGTTGATCGCGGTGCCAATATCGCGAACAATTTCTTTTGCTTCGTCGTCTATTTCCAAACCACGCGCCTCAGTTCCCAATCTCCCCAATCTTGAGAACTCCACACCATCAGTTTACCAATCTTATGACCCATGCTACGCGAGCGTCCGGCGGAGGGTCAACCATCGACTTTGTCACTGGGAATGATTTAGTTTTCATTAGAAAGTTGCTTGAAATCGCGTTCGCGGTCAATTACTCTAAGGCCTTCCGTTAACATTGTTCGCCCCGAGGGAAACTATTCGACGGCAGGAGTTTTCTGAACTCTCCGTCCCCACAAACATTCTATGTACAAGACAATCGGGATATTAACCGGGGGTGGTGATGCTCCGGGCCTGAACGCTGTTATTCGAGCGGCCGTAACTACTGCAACCGGACAATATGGGCTCAAGGTAATCGGCATCGAAGACGGCTTCGAAGGTTTATTGGGCGAGACCCATACGCGCCCGCTGGCCGCATCCGATGTCCGTGGTTTACTGGCTCGCGGCGGCACAATCCTGGGGACTCGAAATCGCGGCAGATTTGTCGAGCACCACGCGGAAGGTACTACAACAAAACCGCAGGCAATCTACGACGAAGCAGTCGCGAATCTGAACCGCATGGGAATCGATGCCCTGGTTGTGCTCGGTGGTGAAGGAACGCTGGCGATCGCTGCCGACTTTGACAAGCTCGGCGTGCCGGTCGTGGGTGTTCCCAAAACTATCGATAACGACCTCGCCTGTACGGAACTAACGTTCGGTTTCATCACCGCGATGGATTTCGCGACCGATGCGCTCGACCGGCTGCACACTACGGCTGAGTCGCATGAGCGCGTCATGATTCTGGAAGTGATGGGCCGAAATACCGGATGGATCGCGTTGCATTCCGGCATCGCCGGCGGTGCCGACGTAATTCTTATTCCGGAAATCCCCTTTACCATGCAGTCTGTCGCTGACAGAGTACGCGCGCGCGATGCGGCCGGATCCAACTTCAGCATTGTCGTGGCCGCCGAAGGAGCGATTGAAACCGGTCACGAACTGATTTACCAGGACAAGGGCGACCCGCAACATGCGCCTCGCCTTGGCGGCATCGGTGCCTATTGTCGCTATGAGCTCGAGCAGCTCACCGGCAAGGAGACTCGTTGCGTAGTGCTCGGACACCTGCAAAGAGGTGGCCGCCCCAATGCTTTTGATCGTATGCTGGCTACGAACTACGGATCGTGCGCGGTACGCGCCCTGGTGGAAGGGAAACGCGGAGTGATGGTGGCGTTACAGGCAGGCGACGTCATCACAGTTCCCATCAGCGAAGCAATCGCGAATATCAAGACCGTACCGGCAATCGGCCAGCTGGTGCGGACCGCACGCGACACAGGTATTTCCTTTGGTGCCCCCGATGAAGCCCGGTATCATCGTCAGCCGTAAACAAATGCGCCGGGCTCGGAAAATGAAAGTGAGCAAGTAATTGTCAGCAGACATTAAAGAAAAACTTCAGTTGCAACTCGACCAGCTGGAATCAGAGTTACGCGTACACCTGCCCAAGGAGATCAAGCGCGCGCTTGAGTTTGGGGATCTGCGTGAGAATTCCGAGTATCGGGCGGCGCTCGACCGGCAAAATGTCGTCAAGGCGCGCATCGTCGAATTGCGTCAAAGAATAAGCGAGATTTCTTCCATCGACCTTACAAAAATCTCGCGCGATAAAGCAGGCTATGGTTCAACGCTGGTCTTGTACGACTCTGAAAAGGACGAAGAAGTGACCTATCGACTGGTGACTTCCGAAGAAAGCGATCCGCAGGAAGGCTTGATCTCAACTACTTCGCCGGTCGGGAAGAGTTTGATGGGCAAGGAAGAAGGCGACGAAGTAGTAGTGCGCACTCCCGCCGGCGCCCGCAACTTCGAGATAAAGAAATTAGTGACCATTCACGATCAGATTGAAAAGCCGGCCTAAGCTTAAGTGCAACGCGCATAAGGATCCTCAGCCTCTAATTCAGATGTTATGCCGGCTTTGGGTGTTCTAATCTTAATGCTAAGCCTCTTGCACAAATCTCATGGAGTCAATCATCGTCTGCGCGTTGACGTGCACTGCATATCGGCGTACGGTCATGGTGTGTAAAAACAATGAGCTAGCAGGAATTCGGCTCCCCAAGACCGCGTTCCCACTGAATTTCTTCACGGTAGACAGAATTACCAAGGCGTTACCTCAGGACTCTTCCGTGCGTTACTGAACGTCCTCATTCTATAGGAGAGCACCCATGAAAAGATTTGACTTACTGACTGTCCTGTTAAAGCTGGCAGTCACAGTCACATTTGCGCAGATGATCGGCTTCGCGCAAGAACCGGAACGAATGATCGATAAGATTTCGTGGCGCAACGAACCGATAAAGATTCTCAAGTTGAAAACTAAAAACAATGCAATAGAACTAGGGAAGAAATTCGCCGAAGACGATGACTGGCTTACAGGTCTGACGGTCACGGCGCAGAACGTTTCCGATAAGGCCATAGCACGCATAGACATTCGGTTGGATTTTCCTCGTCCCGGGGGCGGCTCCTCTCCCGAAACAGCTATTTACATGGCTCATCTGATTTATGGAAGGGAGCCCGCTGACGTAGCACCCAATGAGGTGCTGAAATTGGTCCTGCCCGGCGAGACCGTAGACATTAAGCTACTGGAAGCGAATGTGCCTTCCTACAAGAATGATCTGGAAAAGCTTGGTTATGAGCAGCCGATCAAACACGTGCAGATTATGGTGCTTTCAGTCACGTTTATAGACGGCAGCGAGTGGGATGGAAACGTCATTCTCTACCCAGACCCAAATAACCCGAAACGGAAGATTAACCCTAGGCTGATGGACATACAAAGTCCGAAGGAGTCGAAATCCCCACCAAGTCAATCGAGGAATTCGTACCTGTTGCCTGGGTTTCGGTTTTTGGACGCAGGCACCAAACGTGCTCACGCGCCAGCATCATTGAACGTCAGTAGGAGCATCATTCCAGGTTTTTGGCTGCCCCAAATACCTGAAGCTCTTCCTTGTGACAGTATTTTTCTCAGAAATGACACAATTTCCTGTGGACCTGTTGGAGAGGGTTGCACATATCCAAAACCCATCTTTGTCATACACCCGTCGTCAGATCGGATAATGGAAGTGAATTCAAGGGTGGTGGCAGGGCAGGAACGGTGCGTGTACGGTAACGGTGCCGTTTGCTCGCCTAGTTTTTATCTTGTCGATGCGCGCGCACCATGCGGCGCACGCGTAGCCGGCACTTGCCAAGCGGTAGCAGACTGGATTACCTACCCGTCAACCGGTTGCATCTCAGGTTTGTACTTCATGGGCCCATGCACTCGAAGTACGGCGTTTCGCAGCCGATGTAACGAATACATCGAAGAGGACTGTAGCTGTGACGGCACCGCATACGAGTCGCCAATTGTGATTGATGTAGACCACAGTGGCTTCTCGCTGACTTCTGCGAGCGCTGGGGTGGTTTTCAACTTCCTCAACGATGGTGTGCCGCTCGCCATGGCCTGGACATCGGCCAATTCGACGAATGCCCTGCTGGTGCTCGACCGGAATGGCAACGGCACAATCGATAGCGGGGAGGAGTTGTTTGGCGACATCACTCCGCAGCCCCAGACTGCTACTCCAAACGGTTTCGTCGCTCTGGCTGAATATGACAAGATCGCGAATGGCGGTAATAGAAACGGGAAAATCGAAAGTAGCGATGTCGTGTTTGCCCAACTGCGATTGTGGCAAGACTCGAATCACAATGGTTATTCGGAAGCAAATGAGTTACGAACCTTGCCGCAATTGGGTCTCAGCGCAATCGATCTCAGCTACAAAGAGTCGAAATCGACCGACGAATACGGAAACCAGTTTCGCTACCGGGCAAAGGTGTACGATACGCAGGGCGTCAACGGTGGCAGGTGGGCCTGGGATGTACTGCTAACCGTCCAGTAGTTTTACCGTTCAACATAACCTGAATCACCCGCCGGAGAAGATCCGCGCGGGTGTTTCTTGTAGCGACGATATTTTCGATTCACTGAACCATCTCGCCGATTCGTGTAACCACGTTTCGCGCCGCCCAAATCTTGACAGTATTACTACCCGTCTCTAAAATTCGCGGCTTATCAATGCGTAGAGCTGTCAACCAGCAAAATTTTTCGGCATAATAGCGACACAGGAGAATTCAACCAGAAAATGTTTGTTGGTGCTATTGGCCGCGGGGCGCAAAGGATCATCGATGCGATGGTGCGCTGGCTCGCCTACGGCCATATCAATCCCAACATCCTGACCGTCATCGGCGTCGCTATCAACGTCGGCTCGGGTTTGCTTTTCGGTTACGGATACTTTTTCTGGGCCGGCATTGTCCTGATAGTTGCCAACCTTTTTGACATGCTGGACGGGCAAGTCGCCAGACTTTCCGGAAGGGTCACGCGTTTTGGCGGCTTTTTGGATTCCTCGCTGGACCGGCTCTCCGACATGGTAGTTTTTGTCGGATTAATGGTTTTTTATGCCCGCGACACCCAGTTTCATTCCACCCTTAACGTTTTTCTCGCCGGCGCAGGACTAATGGGTTCAGTTATGGTAAGCTACGCGAGCGCCCGGGCCGAGAGTCTTATAGAAAAGTGTGATGTAGGCTTTCTGAAAAGGCCCGAACGCGTGGTTCTTTTTATTATTGGCGCCTTAAGCACTCATCCGGGTTCGACAAACTTCTTCGCTAATCGAATGCCGGCAGTTCTGTGGGTACTTGCGGTGGGTTCTTACTGGACCTTTGCGCACCGCATGTATCACACCTGGTATGAGCTGACTAAGCTAAAGACGGAATCGAAAAAAGAAGGAACAACCCCCGCTATCGCCGCATCTAATCCCGGGCCCGAACGCCGTACTGAACAGCCCGTGAGCGTCGGACATTGAAAGCACAGTTAGGCCACCCCCGACGACATGCGATTGACTACTGCTTTTTGTATCGAGGTTAAATAACGTGACGATATGTCCCTGTTGTGGTTTTAAGTCTGCCAGCTCTGTTAATGGCATTTATAGTGAGGCTTGCCCGTCCTGTGGCGCGCACGCAGTCGGCGAACCATTGCCGCGTCCAGAACATGAACTTCCTTCTTACGGACGCGCGCTGCTGCTCGCTGTCACCGGGGCTTTTGCCGTCCTTGTATTTCTCAGCCAAACAATTCTCGCTTTAGTACAAGAGTCGTCACGAGCTGCAACGTCTCCTTTAGCTCTCTCTTCGATGATTCCCTTCGATTTCTGGTCCTGGCTCGCTGCGGCTGAAACTGCCTCCTGGCGTTTGAAGTGGGTAGTAATCCCGTTGGCCGCTCTGGTAGTTTTTGGAAGTCGCAGAATCTATCGCTCGATCAAACAGTCGCCGGCCAGTTTCTGCGGCTTGGGCTATGCACGCAAAGGCTACTTCGCTTCAGCATTGGTTCCGCTCCTGGTCTTAATACTAATTGGGATCACCATGCCGGCGCGTTTACGCCACCGGCAATGGGCCATCGAAGCAAAAGACTACCCATCCATCCGCAGGATCGATCGCGCTTTCGACGAGTACCGCCAGCTGGTAGGTTCACTTCCCGGCGATCCGAAGGACCTGCTCAAGCGGTTGCCGGATAAAGATGGCTCAATCGCCGAAGCCTTGCGGAATCTTGACATGTCCAATTACAAACCCACCGCAGAACTCGCCGCAGTGCCAAACAAGCAGCCGCAACAATTGAGAGGTCTTGTAATTCGAAATGCTTCACTGAGCACGGCAGATGATTCGCTTGGTGAACGGCTGTCTTTAACAAATTATGAACTTCCCCTGCCGGGCCCGGATAAAATCATCGGCACCGAGGATGATCTGGTTGTTCTCGACGGCGTGATCTATAAAGCATCCGAGGTCCCGCAGCACGGAGCTGCCGGCACCACTACTGCCAAGCGAGCTCGATAGCCTAATACGCACTAACCCTGGTTTCTGCATATAACGACGCCCTGTATACTCTGCAGGGCGTCGCTGTTTAAGGAAGTGATGAGTACTGAGTGATGAGTGATGAGTACTGAGTGATGAGTACTGAGTGAACACGATTAACGACGGATGATCGAAGACCGCGGGCGCTAATCACTCATTACTCATCACTCATTACTCAGTACTCATCACTGTTGACGAAACATGTTCAGCAAAATTCTGATTGCTAACCGCGGTGAGATTGCGGTGCGAATAATTCGCGCCTGCCGCGACCTTGGTATTTCGCCGGTTGCCGTTTATTCAGAACCCGATGCAGCCTCCGTCCACGTCGGACTTTGCGATGAAGCAGTTTGCATTGGCCCGGCGCCATCGCGCGAAAGTTATTTGCGCATCCCCGCCATCCTCGCGGCGGCAAAGTCAACAAACTCAGAAGCGATCCATCCCGGCTACGGGTTCCTGGCTGAGAACTCAGATTTTGCGCGCGCGGTAACCGAAGCCGGTCTCACGTTTATCGGCCCGGGCGCGGAGGCGATGGAGATCATGGGTTCGAAGACCAGCGCGCGGCGTGCTGCAGTCGAGGCTGAGGTTCCCATCGTTCCGGGTACAGTTGAAGCTTTGAATTCTTTTGCAGAAGCCAGGACTGTAGCCGAACAGTTTGGTTATCCCGTAATGCTCAAAGCTTCTGCCGGCGGCGGCGGCAAAGGTATGCGACTCGTCGCCTCGTTCGCGGAGTTACAGTCAGGTTTTGAGAGCGCCCAATCCGAGGCCTCATCGGCCTTTGGAGATTCTGCAGTCTATCTGGAAAAGGCAATCGCGCGCCCGCGGCACATTGAGATCCAAGTCTTCGCCGACAGCCATGGCAACGTTGTGCATCTCGGCGAACGTGAGTGCTCGATTCAGCGGCGTCACCAAAAAGTGATTGAAGAGTGTCCCTCGCCAATCAACGATTCGCGACTGCGTGAAAAGATGGGCGCGGCTGCCGTGAAACTCGCGCGCGCCGTTAAGTATGTGGGCGCAGGAACGGTCGAGTTTCTCGTAGCGGACGAGACTCGCGACTTCTATTTTCTGGAGATGAACACTCGACTCCAGGTTGAGCACCCGGTCACCGAACTCGTCACCGGGATCGATCTTGTTCGCGAGCAAATCACAGTCGCCGCCGGCGCGCCGCTTAGTTTTACTCAGGAAGAGGTTCGCTGGTCGGGTCATGCGATCGAGTGTCGCGTCTACGCAGAAGATCCGGAGAATAACTTCTTTCCTTCTCCGGGAAAGATTAGCTATTTGCAAATCCCGTTTGGGCCGGGAATACGCAACGACAGCGGCGTAGAACTGAATTCCGAAGTTTCAATTTACTACGATCCACTGATTTCAAAACTCGCAGCCTGGGGGCGAAGTCGAGACGAGGCGATTGATCGACTTCGCCGAGCGCTTGACGAGTATGAAGTGGGCGGAATCCGAACAACGCTTTCCTTCTTCCGCGAGATTGTTCGCGACGAGGAATTCAAGTCCGCCAGACTCGATACAGGGTTTATCGGTCGTTTCAACGAACGTCGTGCCATCAAGAGAGATGACGACACCACCGAACGAGGGCTGCGGGACATCGCAGTGATTGCGGCAGCGATTCATCACGCGAAGCAGCAAAGAGAAGCGAGCTTCAATAGCCGGCCGGAGGAAACCGAGAATCGCTGGAAGATGTCGAGCCGTGCGGCGTTGCACGAGGCGCGAGATGCCATCAACCTTGGTCGCAAGCGAAGAGATTGAATGCGGCTTAGCCTGACGATTACTTCTGATGAAACTAAAAGCTCAACTGTCGGGAGAGGAACACGAGGTCTCGCTTAGTCTCACGGACGGCGCGGTCGACGCTGCCGTCGACGACCGGCGTTACCACTTGCAGGTTCGTGCTTTGGCGTCGGGCGAGTACTTGCTTATCAACGGATCAATCGTCCACAAATGCAGGATCTCCAGACGTAGTGGTTCCCTCGCTGCCGGTCAGTCATTCGCGGTAGTCCTGCGCGGTCGCACCTACGAGGTCGCCGTGGTTGATCCCAGGCGATTGCGCAGCGGCCAGAGCGCGGGCGCACATCACGCCGGCGCTGCCGAGATTGTTTCGCCGATGCCCGGCAAAATCGTTAGAGTGCTGGTCCGACCCGGCGATAATGTCGAGGTCGGCGCCGGAATCATCGTTGTCGAAGCGATGAAGATGCAGAACGAAATGAAAGCGCCGAAGGACGGCATTGTTGTTTCGATTAACGCCGAAGAAGGCGCGACGGTAAACGCTGGGGATGTGTTAGCGGTGGTGGAATGACCGAGAAACACGGGGACACGGGGATGGGGAGACACGGGGAAAATACGGGCGCGGTTGCCAACACACCTGGTGATGAAACGTTTCCCCGTGTCTCCGCGTCTCCGCGTCCCCGTGTCTTCGACCCCGATCTCCGCATCCTCCTCTGGGATATCGACGGGACGCTGATCCATTCCCTGCGACGCGGGGCTTTCAAAGACTACACAATCCCGATGCTCGAAGAGGTGTTTGGCACTGCCGGACGTTTACCGGAAATGATCGTTTCCGGAATGACTGACTTGCAGATCGTGGGAGAGGCGCTCAAGCATGAAGGGTTCACGCAGGCAGACATTTTTGAACGCGTGGATCATCTGCGCGAGAGTTACATGACCGCGATGCGACAAGCGACCAGCAACGGTGAGCAGTTTTTTGAAGTCTTGCCGGGCGTGCGAGAAACGCTGCAAGCGGTTCACGAACATCCTCGCTATCGGTCCGCCCTGGTAACTGGAAATATCGAGCAAGCGGCTTACTTGAAGATGGAGCTGGTTGGTCTCTCGCAGTACTTTGATTTGCCCGGCGCCTTTGGTGACGAGTCGCACAATCGCCGCGATTTGCCCGGGCTTGCCTATGAACGCATTCGCAAGCACCTGCAACTCGATCTCGCGCGCGAACAGTTCATCGTCATCGGCGACACGCCCAACGACATCGATTGCGCCAAACACTTCGGCGCCCGCTCACTCGCCGTCGGCACCGGACGGCTCTACAGTAAAGATGATCTGCTCGCATGCAAACCCGATGCTATGCTGCCGGATTTTTCAGATGTCAATAAAGTAATGCAGGCGCTTGCTGGGTTGTAAGCTTTTTAGCAGACAGCAAACAGTAAACAGCAAACAGCCGGATTCTTCAGGCGAGTGAGCTTTGCGTCAAACGTTCAAATGCAATTATTTGGCAGTGGGAATCTTCATTAATGCCCCAACGGCATCACTGAGAACTTATCGTTACTGTTTGCCGTTTGCCGTTTTGCTGTTTGCCGTTTTGCTGTTTGCTGTTTGCTGTTTGCTGTCTACTGTTTGCTGTCTGCTGCTTGCTGTTTACTTTCCCCAACTTCATACTCCGGCTTCGCCACCCCCATCAGCCATTTATCAAACCAGCCGACGATGTGTTGCAGTCGCTCGATGCGATGCCAGGGTTGGCCGGAGCGTGACAGCTCGTGAGACTCATTCGGGAAACGCACCATCACGGTCGGGATCTTCCGATACTTCAAAGCGCGAAACATTTGTTCGCCACCGGAACCCGTGGGCGTGCGCCAATCCGCTTCGCCGAGAATCAGCATCAACGGTGTCGTTACCTTATCGACATAAGTAATCGGCGAGCGTCTCTGGAAATCGGTATCTTCCCAGGGCGAACCTTTGAACCAGTAGGGCTGAAACTGGGTGAAGTCGGCCGAGTACCACCAGCTTGACCAGTCGGAAATATCACGTTGCGAGACAGCAGCAGCAAAGCGCGTCGTGTGCCCGATGGCCCAGTTGGTAAGCACACCGCCGCCGCTGCCGCCGGTGATACCAAGTCGCTTCTCGTCGATGTAGCCACGCTTGATTAGCTCGTCCACACCGGCCATCAAATCCTTGTGGTCATCGCCGGGGTAGTTATATTGAATGATGTTCCCAAAGTCCTGGCCATAGCTGGTGCTGCCGCGCGGGTTCGGATAGATCACCACGTAACCCTTCGCTGCCATCCACTGAAACTCGTGATCGAAGATGAAGCCATAAGCAGCGTGCGGGCCACCGTGAATGTTCAGGATGAGTGGATATTTTTTGTTCGCATCGAAGTCGGGCGGCTTCTGCACCCAGCCCTGAATGCGCTTGCCATCAAACGACTGGTACCAGATCTCTTCAGGCTCGGTAAGGTTTACTTGCGAAAACAGATCATCGTTGAGATGTGTTAGCTGCTTCGAGTTGGATCCGGGACGCTCAAGTAGGTAGAGATCACCAATCCGCGTTGGCGTGGAAATGTTATAGACAAGCTTAGAGCCGTCGGGCGTGGTGCGGAAACTCGTTACGGCCTGATCGCCCTGCGTGAGCGTTGTAAACTTCCCGTCTGACGCGGCAAATGTCGCCAGGTTTGCACGCCCTTCTTTGGTATAGACTTCAATGAGGCCGCGTCCATCCGCGGTCCAGATAGGCGGGTTGCCACTGCCGCCGCGAGGCGCGTTGCTGTCGCCGGTCAGGCCCGCCGCAACATCGAAGTCGAAAGTCTCCGTGAGATTACGAGGCTTGGCATTGGGCGCGATGTCCATCACCCAAAGGTCCGGTTGACGGTAAGACTTCACCGGGAGGCCGAGGGCAGCGACGAAGGCAAACTGTTTTCCGTTCGGGCTGACAGCGAAGCCGCCGGCGTCCATGTCGAAAGTTGTTAGCTTGCTTGGTTCGCCACCGGAAGCTGCTACTGAATAAACGGTGGTTGTCGGCAGTTCGTAGTAAGACTCGTCGTTCCGATCGGAAGTGAAATAGAGCGTCGAACTGTCTTTCGCCCAGTTGACATTGTCTTCAGCAAACCGGCCGGACGTGAGTTGTTTAGGAATGACTTTTTCATCCGCATTGCGTGGCGCGGCGATCACCCAAACGTGGCCCGGACGTGTGTAATCCAGGTAACCCGGACCATTCGCGCGATACACGGCACGCGTGATTACACGGACATCGCTCTCCCGCTTCTCTTCAGATTTTTTTGCCTCCGCCGGACTGGCCACTGGCGAAGCGGCCGGTTGCGCGGTTGCCGGAGCCGGGCTTGGCAGGCCTTCCTTCTGCATCTCCTTTTGTTTCGCCAAATCTTCGGGATTGGCGTTATTCACAAACGCGATCATCCGGCCGTCAGGCGACCATTGCGGCTGACCCGCTCCCTTGGCGAGCGAGGTAAATTGAAACGAGTCGCCGCCGGCCATGGCCAACATGAAAAGCTGCGGCACGTCCGGCTTGCCGTCTTTTTCAGTGATACGAACAAAGACGAGATACTTGCCATCCGGAGACCAACGCGGCGCAGAATCGCGCGTGCCACTAGTCAGCTGGTGTGTTTCGCCGTTGGCCGGCGAGACGGTCCAGATGGAAGTGTTATAGCCGTCCTTCTTCTCGTTCACGGTGACGCGAACAAATGCGACGCGCGAGCCATCGGGTGAGATTTGTGGATCGGCGATCCAGTTGAAGCTGAACAAATCTTTTTCGGTAATGTTTCGCTTTTGCGCGGCGGCGGGGCTAACAACGAAAACTAACGTGACCAGAAGAACGGACAGGATGGATCGCATGGGTTTCCCTTTTTCGAAAGATGGAATGTCACACGGAGAGCGTCGGCATTCTACCTCAGGGCTCGTGTTGAAAAACAGGATTAATGGTTAACAAGACAGCGGGGGCAAGCCCGCCTTCCCGACCTCGAGCTGCACAGACTCGAGTTGCTAATCTTTGATTGAAAGGCTTTCAGGCAAGTTAATCAGCGTCAACATTGATCAGCTCGAGGTCAGGAAGGCGGGCTTGCCCCCGCTCTTTTTGAATATTTGATTTGCTGAATATTTTTGCTAGATCCGATGGAAGCCTTTAAGAATGTCGCGGGTTGCGAGGCGGAGGATCACAGGTCTGCCATGCGGGCAGGTTGTGGGCGAGGAAGTTTTTAGTAGTCGATCAATTAACCAGCGCATCTTCTCAGGTGTTAGCGCCATATTCACTTTGATCGCTGCGTGACAGGCGAGCGAGGCGGCTATGTCGTCACGCAACGTTTCGCGGGCGCTGCCCTTTTTCTCAGCGTCGACTGTATCGAGAAGTTCGGCGAGCATGTTGCGCGCCTCACCGGCCGGCAGATCGGCCGGGGTCGCCTTTATCGCAACAGTCCGGCCCGACAAACGCATTAGTTCAAAGCCGTAGCTTTCCAATTCCCCAGCGAGCACGTCAAAAACTGACGCTTGCGCCGGAGTCAGATCAAACGTTTCCGGTATCAGCAGATGCTGCGACTCAGCAGACCGCGCTGACTCCAGTGCGCGATACTTATCAAACAAAATGCGTTCGTGCGCGACGTGCTGGTCGATTAACAAAAGACCCTCGCTGTCCACCGCAATGATGAAGCTTTCATCGAGTTGACCGAGCGGACGTATGTCGTTTGTTAGTGATTCGACAGCGACTTCACGCGTGAACTTTTCGGCGGAGTTCAATGGTGGGAGGTTTGCGGAGGCGGACACGCCCGCTACCTCAGGCGCTACTGACAAATCCTCTACCGCTTCCGTCGGGCTATTGCCGTAGAGCTGCTCGCGCTCCGCGCTCGTTCCAGTAATTATTTGATCCTGCACTCCAGTCTCGAGGGCCTCTTCAGCCTCAATGACCAAAGGAGCGAATTGGATTCGCGTTTGCGTGATCGATTCGCGAGTCGCGCGAGGCTCATCAGTTTCAAGAGTCTGAAAACTCCCGACGTTGGCCGGCGCGTTAACAGCGACCTCCGCCACTGCTGCCGACATCGCATTTGCAAGACCTGCTGACTCGGGCCGCACGACCTCACGCTGCGACTGCTCTTGCGCATCCGCGCGCACATAGCCGGCACTGGCCAACGCACTGCGCACCGCTTCCCGCACCGCATCGGCGACCGCGGCCGCGCGGCGAAAGCGCACTTCCGTTTTCGCGGGATGCACGTTGACGTCTACTTCCTCGAGCGGTATCTCGATGAACAAAAGCGCAGCCGGATAAACTCCGTGTGGCAATACGGCGCGATACCCTTCCGAAAGCGCGCGCGCAATCAGGCGATCTCGAACAAATCGTCCATTCACGAATAAGTATTGAGAATCGCGTGAAGTGCGACGGTCACGTGGCGCGGAAACAAAACCACTCACGCGCGCAATTTGTGCCGGACCGCCGCCGACCGCAAGCAGGTTATCGAGAAACTCCGGGCCAAAAACCTGGTATGCACGTTCCCTCAGATCGCTTGCCGGGGAGACGCGCAACACCTCGCGACCATTATTGGTGAGCGTAAAAGCAATCTCAGGGTGCGCCAGCGCGTAGTGAGTTACGAGATTCGTAAGATGAAAGCTTTCAGTAGCCTCAGACCGAAGGAATTTTCGACGCGCGGGAACATTGAAGAAAAGATCGCGGACGGCAAGGGTAGTGCCGCGCGGGTGGGCCGCATCTTTGACGTCGCGCATCTTGCCACCTTCGATCGAAACACGCGTCCCAGCACCAGCGTCTTCAGTTTTGGTAGCGAGTTCAACTCGGGCAACAGAAGCGATTGAGGCTAGTGCCTCGCCGCGGAAACCAAGCGTGGCGATGTGATTCAGGTCCTCTGATCTGGCAATCTTGGAGGTTGCATGGCGTTCGAACGCCAGCACCGCATCATCGCGCAGCATTCCATCGCCGTCGTCGGAAACCTTCAAGAGCCGGCGGCCACCTGACTCAACATCGATGACGATTCGTTTTGCGCCGGCGTCGATTGCGTTCTCGACCAGCTCCTTAGCCACCGAAGCCGGGCGCTCGACCACCTCGCCGGCGGCAATCTGGTTGGCAACGTGATCTGGGAGGACTCTTATTTTTGACATTTTGGAGTGCGGTGACCTGTTACCGCTTTGGTCTTAGGCGACCTGTCGCCGGACTCTCAGAGTTAGATTCAAGTGAACGGTGGGTCGCGAAAGGTCGCGACCGACGAAAGCGCTGACAGGTCAGCGCACTCCAAAGAGTTGACTCACAAATAAACTACGTGATGCTCGTTCGATCCGATATTGATCGCGTTGTAGATCCAGTCGACAACGTAACGGCCGTGGCGCGCCAGCAGTGAGGTGATATTGATGTGGCGCTCCTGCAGTTCCTTGTGCGGGAAAAGCTGATCAAACGCACGCTCCAGCTGGCGTTGGGTTGCTTCATCCCGCGCCATCTGCGCGCGATGAAAGCGTGTGCGCAAGCCTTCAAGCTGGTAGTTGATTTTACGGCGACCAGTCTCGAGTGCATCGGCCAGGGTCGGATCAACGCTTCGCAATTGTTCGCGCAGATCGTCAAGCTCACTGTTGAAGGTTGCTTCTGTCCTGGTAAACGAGTTAGCGGTATCCGCGCCCAGGTATTCCTCAACCACACGCTTCAAAACACTCTCCGGACCAGCAAACAGGTCGGCGAGTCCCAGCCCGTATCTCTCCAACACGCGGCCTGTATGTCGTTCAATCATGGTCAGGCTCGAGCGCGGCAGGATTGGGGTGATGGGCCGTTCGAGCAAACGGTAAACTTCACCTGTCTGTGCAAAGTAAGCAATCTCGGCGGCGCCGCCGTAATAAGCGATCGTGGGCAGGAGGTAATCCTGAATCACGGCGCGCAGAGTAACGTTTGGACTGAATTTTTCTGGTTGCGCCAGCGCCAGGTCCGCGAGTTCTTCAACGGTGTACGACTCTTCGGTCTGCTTCGTAGTGTACTTTCCATTACCGGCGCGAGTCAGCGCCTGCCGCGCCCCGCTATCATCGTGAAGAAAAAGCGGAAAAGAGTTTTCTGAGGCCGTAACCTGCGCGTGGTAGCCCGCTTCGACCAGTCTCTGACTGCGAGCCTCTATCGCCGTGGCAATGTCATGGGCCCGCAACGCTGCCTTAGCATAGAGTGGGGCCGCCAGCGCTTTCAGTCTGGGGTCCAGCGGATCGAGAAGCACCAGTCCATGACTACCGAGCAACGAAGTCATCATCCGGGCGAAGGCTTCACCGTAAGTGCGCCCAGGCCGCCACGCGTCGCGCACCACTGCATCAAGATCGGGCGTGAACTCCGAAATGGGAAGGAGTTCCATTAGTTGCGTGAGAATCGCGTCGATCGAGCTATCGATAATCACCCGGCCTACTGGTTGACCCTCCTGATGCAAATTTGCAGAGGCTTCCACTGCAGCCAACTTGCAATCACGACCAATGAACTCGGCCTTGGCTACTTCAGGAAAATCGTGATCTTCAGTGGCAATCCAAAAGACCGGGACTGCCTTTGTCTGGCGCTGCGTCAGGCAGCCGGCGAGTTTTACAGCGGACAGCGCTTTATAGATCGTGTAGAGCGGCCCAGTAAACAGACCGGCCTGCTGGCCGGAGACTACGGCAAGGCAGTCAACGTCGCGCAGCAGCTGAATGTTCTTAAGGGTCTCTTCGCCAGCGCCCCACGCGGCGTTCATGTCCTGCAAGGCATCGCAGAGTGCACCGCGATCCGTCTGATGCGCTGCCAGAACTTCCGGAGCGCGCGTCTGCAGTTCGTGATGAAAACGCACGGCAGATGGATAAAACTCGCGCAAGGCTACCGGATCATTCAGGTAGTCAAGGAAAAGACGCGTTTGATGGGGGATGCGATCGAATGAAAGAGTCTCGACCCGCAAGCCGGATTCTTCAGGCGTGCTGTAACAGGCAGGTTCGGCGGTGCTCAATTTGTTATTACTCCCTGGCCGGGCATCGTAGAAATCATTTTACGCAGGATGCTCAACTTGCACCAGTGAGGAGGCAAAAAGGATAGCCGCCAAGACGCCTGGATCGCCAAGGCTGATAACGATGCGCGTCAAGCTTTCAATTCCGCCCTGTGCTCGACGAGCTTGTTTGATTCCCTTGGCGTTCCTGGCGTCTTGGCGGTTAGTTCTTCCAAACATCGCCGGATTTCTTCGCGCGCCTCATCGCTCGGCTGGACTAGCGGCCCGCGGACTGTTCCGCCAACGTAACCCTTCATTTCAAGGGCAGCCTTGAGTCCACCAATGCCGAAGCGTGTAGTAACCGCTTGAGCGAGCGGCGTGAGTTTGGCTTGCAGTACTGACGCACGTTCATTTTCTCCAGAGATGACTGCGCGAAATATCTCAAGGCAAATTTCAGGAGCGATACAACCAACCGCCAGGATTCCACCACACGCTCCAGCATCGAGAGCTTGATGAAGCACCGTGCCGTTTCCGGTGAGCACAGCAAAGTCTTTGCGCACAAGCTTGATCGTCTCTCGCAGTCCGTCCAGGTCAGCCGAACTATCCTTGATGCCGATTATGTTTTCGTGTTCACTCAAGCGCGCCGCGGTTTCGGGTTCAATCTTGATTCCAGTCAGTGCCGGCATGCTGTAAAGAATCACCGGCGCGGGAGACGCGTCGGCAATGCTTTGATAATGGGCTATCAGAGCCGGCTGCGTAATGCTCGGCCGGTAGAAGTGCGGAGTAATAATTAAGAATGCGTCAACAGCCATCGCGTCGCTAACGCGCTTGATTTCGTTAATAGTGCCGCGCGTGCTCTGCTGGCCGGCGCCGGCGATGAAGGTTAAACCATCGGGACGTGGCTCTATCGCGGCTCGCGCAGTCTCAATTACCTCGAGATACTCCCATTCATCAAGATGCATTCGTTCGCCGGTAGACCCCAGCATTACGTAACCGCTGATCCCGGTTGCGTTCCACTGTGCGATGTTTGCGCGCAAGCCAGCGAGATCAACATTGCAGGCGGCATCGAAAGGCGTGGTGATTGGCAGCATCACGCCGCGCAAATCTTGAAAAGACAGCGCGGCGTTAGGAGTGGTTGATTGATGGCTAAGTGTTTGGTTCAAGACGCGGCATTATAGTCGGCGACTGGGAGGCGTGCAATTCCGAACGGCGTGCGAGCAGTCGCTTGATTGGTTGACTGCGTCCCACTCATAGCGCAGACCTCTGAGGCGTGAGATGCCCGATGCTTTTGATCTAAGTTTGGTCAGGTGTCAGAAACAACGCCCGCTCGGCTTGGCGACGGCGCGTTAGTCCTGGCAGCACCTTGCCACCAGCATGATCAAACAACAGGATGCGATCGGGCGCCGCCGCCAAACCCTGGCTCATCAACTTGTTCAAATTGCCGGCGCCGAGGTTAAAGGTGAAACTAACCAGAGCGGCGAACTGGTTGTCGGTAAAGGTCAAGCCGAGACGATTCACAGCAGCTTCCGCAACTCCAAGGTCCTGTTGCAAAAAAGCCTGGGCCTGTTGCTGCGTAATCGTTTGCCCCGCCTTCACTCCAAGCGTGTGACCATAACCTATCGTCCAGACGCCCACACTGTCCTGATAAGAGTTAAGACGAAGCCCTTCGAAAGATTCGATCAATTGTAGACCCGCTTGATTAGTTGTTTGATTCATAAGTGTTGTCCCCGATATTCACCTTAAACAATCACTACAGGAATTCCCTCGGCGACTGAAAACCTCATGCGCCTTAGATTGCCAGCCATGTCTTGGGTCCAACAATTCCATCCGGCGTCAGACCCTTCTTACGTTGGAAAGCACGCACCGCCGCTTCTGTGTTAGGGCCGAACGTACCGTCCGCCGCTACGCCAACCTTCGCCTGTATCACCTTCACCAGCTCATCTTTCATCGGTCGCCGCAGAGTGGGTCGCGCCGCGGTGCCGGCCGGAGGTGCCGGCTCGACTGCGGGAATTGGGGGCGCAGGCGTACCGTTCATGAAGCCAGCAACGGCTTCACGGAAGGACTTCATGTTCAAACTCGGATCGTCTTTCCTCCCCGGAGCATATTCTTTGTGACCAACGCAGAACGATGCATCTTTTCCAAGGTGCTTCAAGATGGCGGCCACACCGCGCTGGTAAGCCTCCAATTGAACGGGCGGCCAGGTATCACTTGGCGTTCCTGAATTCTCAGCCTCAATACCAATGAATCTCAAGTTTCCGGTCACACCCTGAAAGCTTCCTTTGCCAGCATGGGCCGCGCGGCCCGCAGCGATCACGAAGTACGTTCCGTCCAACCCCAGTCCGAGTTGGGCGAGAGGGCCGGGTAAAGCTGCGAGTCCCGGTTCAGCCTTACGCCCGTTCTTAAGCGAATTGAGAGTCGGCATGTTTTGCTTCGTCGGGTTCTTGACTCCGGTGTGATGGCAGATTACACCGAAGATGGAGCCGACGTCGCCCAGGCCACGGTTTTCCCAGCCGGGGACTAAAGAGACTTTAAGACCAGCGTTTTTTAGTACGTCAGGCAGCCATGTTAGTGAGAAAGCCATTAGCCTACCCCTCCTTCCGTGATGGGTAAATCTTCATCGGGTGTGTCAGGCTTGAGGTCAAGATCGTGCACGTCTTGCTCATCATCTGCTGTACCGTCAGCAACATAGGTGTACGCCCCGGTAGCCGTCTTCTTCGTGCCGTCGGCACCTGTGACAACGACGTCAACCAATCCCACTCCTGCGGGCGTGTTCGCGGTGATAGTCGTTTCGTTCACTACCACAACTTCAGTAGCAGGATTGGCGCCGAACGAAACTGTCGCGCCCGCGCCGAAGCCGGTTCCAGTGATGGTGACTTTGGTTCCACTTGGTCCCTGCGCCGGATCGATTTTGAATTCAGCCTCGGATGTCTGAGTTAAGGAATCACTTCTCTTTTCATCACCCTGAGACTTGAATAGGGTCTCAAAGACTTCTGCAAGCTTATCGGATGCTGTTTTAGAGAACATCCCTGTCATGGCAGCGACTGCCGCTACGCCAAACGGATTAATGTGCGCTGCGTCAGTCACGTCTGATCCCTTCAGCACAAGCAGAAGAAGGCCGCCTCGCACAGCAAAATAGATGATCAGCGCCAAACACACTCCGATGAATGGCCGAGCCAAATACCATAACATCCAAGAAGATCTGAATTGTCGATTGCCCCGATAATCGACATAGGAACTAGCCGCGTGGATGTAACTTCCCAGGGCTCCTGCCACGATTACCAGTAGTATTAATCTCTCTTCCAGCGAAGTCGAAACCTGAAACGTTTTTCCTAAGAAAAAAATAGTGTCGGTAACCAACGTTACCTTGTCCTCACCGACCGGCCACGGTTGCGGTGGAAATGCCTTAAACAACAAATAGAGCAGCAAGAAAGGCAATGCCAAATAGAATATCGCCAGGATTTTCTGGGCGCGATTCTGTTGCTGCTGGTTTTCGATTTCTTCGGTCGGTGCTGGTGGGGGCGGGGTAACAATTGCTGACATGGTTTTTGTCCTCGTTGGGGTAGTAGAAAGTGTGCTTATCTTCAGCAGCCTTGAGAGTCCAATTAGAGGTTATTGCTAGTCCTGGCTCATCAAGTTCTCTAGATGTTGCGCCGGGTTGAAGTGAAACTGATTGGCGCGGCTAAATGGTTGCGGTAGGGTCTAAGCCGACCTTGTCACTGCAGCTTGAGCAACACCTAAATCCTGTTGCAGGAAAGCCCGGGTCACAATGAGGTAATGTTCTGTCCCGGCTTCACACCCATCGTAGAACCATAGTTGATCGTCCTACGCCAACGCGTATTGATAAGGCTGAAGACGCAAGCGTCGAAAGATTAACTGCAACCCTGCTTGGTTGATTGTTTGGGAAATTAGTCTTACTCCCAAACTCGGCTGTGACGACAATGGCCCGAGATCTACAAGCCCGTAGATCGAGCCGTTTCAAGTGCCTGGTCGACTACTGCTTCTCATTAGCTGAGGCCGGCCGGCTGTCTTCCACGACAAAACCTGATACCTCAAGTCCTTGAATGCTTTTGATTGATTTCTTGATCGTGAGCGTCTTATCCGATTTATTACTGAAGCTTTGATCACTGCGTTGAATGTAGATGAACTTCTCCTTGCCGCTGTTTGCCGGAATCTCCTCAACGTTATCCCAACTCATCGCGGTTAGATTCTGTAGCTGTTGGCTGGAAAGGTCGCCCCACGCCTTGCGCAAGCCAGGGATCATTCCGCCGCTCATAATGGAATTGCCTCTTTCAAGGCCTTTGCCAAAGACGGGAACTAAAGAAGCTCCAAGCGTGACCACGCCATCAAGAACGTTAAAGACCTTTGCCTTTCTGCCCTTAGTTTTCTGAAAGGTGTCGAAATAACTGGTGATTGCCGAGAGCTTGAGTGGCGAGAGCGTAGCCGGACCTTCGTCAAATGAAGTCGTTACACCTCCCGTTTGGCCCTGGTCTTCTTTGTAGGCCCATTCAATCTCAGCCTGAATGGACGAGAGCGGCACCACCAATTTCTTGTCACCGTTGTTGACCACGGAAAGCTGAAGAACGTAGAAGTTGTCGCCTACCCCCGAGCCAAAGAGTTCGCTTGCATCCTCCTGGTCAAGCACCGTGTACCGATACTCCAGTTTCTGGTCTTTCGGCGGTCCGATGGGGAAGGAGGCAAGGTTTGTCTCGGACCTAGGTTTGGACGCGGCGTCGCTGGCATGTGCAGACTCTGTTGGCTCGCTCGCAGGTTCGCTTTTGGTCACCGAGACGCTAACACTTTCCAAGCGGAACGGTTCGCTGTAGTCCTCCCAGTGACTGAATTCGAAATAAACGTCGATCAACTTGTCGTCTGCGTACATGATGACAGTTCTCTCCACACGCAGGTCGGGGTTGCGCGGGACCAACTGCACATTAAGGTTCTGTTGCAACTTTTCGCGCCAGCTTCTGTTTTCCCCAGCTGTGTAGCCCTGACAAACCGAATGTAGAAGCAAAGGGCGTTTTGACTCTTCTTGCTGTTCCTTGTCACTGAGATTTTGCCTGTGTTGCGTGTCCAGTCGTTCCTCCACGTGATAGGTACGGTTCGCCGGATCGCAAAGCAATTCCAGATCGACGCTCTTCGTGGGACGCTCGTGGTCGCCGAATCCTTTTCCTTCGATCTTCAATCGACCAAACCCGTCCCGACGCTGAAGGGACAAAATATCTACCCTGGTGATCTCCACTGCGTCACCGTCTGTGTCAGTAGAAGGTCTCTTGTGGGCTTTGGGTTCTCTGGAATCGTAGGCCGTGACAAAAAGCTCCTCCACCTCAAAGTCCTGTGGAGCAACAAAGGTCACAAGCATTCTGTCGGCAGTATTCCCAGGCTCGATCGTGACATTGGTCGCACCAGGAGGAAGGATTTGCACTTTCATGTTGGCGGAATCCGCGGCAAACTCGTCGCCCTCCTTCGGGCTAACCCGAAGCGAATGGGCGCTTGGGTTTTGCGGATTGGGGAACGCTTTGAAATCTACTTCAACGCTCCGGCCTTTCGGTTTCCGTGTCTTCTCGACGGGTATCTTGATTGAACTGTACGCCTTGTCTATCTCTACAGGGTCGCCGTTTATTTCCAGGCCCAGGATATATCGCGAGGCTTCACCTCCGCTCGCGGGGCCCTCGGCGCGGGCAATGATCATGTTGTCTGCGAAAACTGTGATTAGCGCCTCATCACTCTTCTCTCCAGAGACTGTATTGGTAAGTATCAGCTTAGCTGCGGCGGCACTTTTCCCGAATCCCTTGCCACCAATCAAGAGGGACAGGGGGATCACGTCCCTGTCGGCGTCAGCGGGAAGTGCGACCCTCTCAAACTCAACACTAGTCACCGTTGGCTTAATCAATTTCGGCCTGGCTGCGCGCTTGCGGACTTTAGCCGAAACGCCTGTCGACATAAATCCCGAAGTCAGGCTGAGACAGATCAGAACGGCCAGGAATGATCGTCCTGAGCGTTTCAATTGTGAAAGGCACGCTCGTGTTGCTGCGGATCCGGGAAAACGAAGTCGGAGTTGTTTGGTAAGGTGGTTGGGAGATGTGCTTGGCATTGTTTTCCCTCGGGGGTCAGGAAAATGAGTTTGATTGGTTACATCAAGTAGTGCGACAAACTTGGCGGGTCTTCAGGGCCCACCTTTCTTTGTCCTTGTTGCTTGTAGAGAAAACTAAGGCTTACCGATAAGTTTTGTAAGTGCAAACAGTTTGTCCATGTCGAACTTGAAGCCAAAGTTCAGTCGCGTGTCCTCTTTGGTCGTGTGCTCTGTTCCGTTAACGTAGGTAATAGCTATAGGTAGGTTTAATCCTCCGTAAATTGGAATATCCAACTTAAACTGAAAGGCTGCCAGATCCGACTTCCTCCCCGGCATTCCTGAGTTTTCTCTCATGCGCTGATAGTTCCCGGTAAAGGCATAAGTAATCTTGCTTAGATCAGGCTGATTCTTGAGGAAAGGTGAGTAGAAGGAGCCCTCAAACGAGAGCGCGGCTGAAAGATCCCGCAGTCTGCTTTGGTTAAGAAGCGGATTCGGCTTGTTATACATCGTGAATGAAGCATTGCCCACGACTTTCAGCATCCCGAACAGGGTCCTATCCTGCTCGAACAACAACTTGAACTCGGAATAGTCCGAGGTAGTTGGTTCGCGATGGTTGGTATAAGCGAACGTCGCTAACGGACCCTTTGAGAGTTCATCCAACTGATCCTTCAAGACACCACGCACCACCTCCAGATTGTCCAAAGCCGCGGCGAGAGCGGGAACGTATTTATTGACAATCTCTGCTCGCGACGCATTGCTAATCGGGTGTCGTCCGGAATTAATTTCGTCAAACACACCGCTTCTGATATTGCACAGGATGGTGTTGGTGAGCATGGTCTTCTTATCGGCGTCCGCAGCTTTCTTATAAGATTCACTCGCCATTAAATCAGCTACGGCGGTATTGACCTGGGTTCTGGCTGCCACTTGAAGAGACCTAAACTCCGGGCTATTAGCAATGAAAGCACCTACGCCGGTGAGCACATTAAGGCGCTTTTCAATGGCCGGCTGAATCTTCTCGCGCCAGGCGTCCTGAAAAGCCTTCGAGCGCGTGCTGCGGTCGCCATACAAACGTGCGCGTACCGACCAGTCGGTGAGCTGATTGCGCCTCGCGCTGGCCAGCAATGCGTTCTCATCTTCAATATTGAAACTGGCAGATACTCCGATGCGATTAAGAAATCCAGCGCGCGCGTAGTTCTCCGCCGTATCACCACCGTTCTTCAAGGTGAACAGAACATAGGGTGAAGTGCTCAAAGTCAGAGACGACCCGTTCACGTCTTTCAGGATGGCTCCTTTCTCCACCGCGAAACCAAGCAAGCGCGCGAACCCTGGCTTTTCTATAGCGCTCGTAGTCCCCGATGATGAGGAACCAGCTCCCACCTGTTTGTCCGTTCGCGCAGTCTCTCCCAAATACTGATACGCCTGCAGACTCTTGATAGAGCGCACTGGGCTGTCTGTATTTACCGTGAGCGCATCTGCAACCACGTAAAACATCATGGGGGAGAAGGCAGCGTTGACCAGAAACCTCGGGTCAGCCTGAGCATCGCCAATAATGTTGTCCGCCACCCGTTCGGCGACAGCGGTTAAGAGTGGGGGTGCGCTCTTATAGCTGTTGTCCGAGGTACAATCTGTTACCGTCGCGGGAGGCGTGGGCGTGGGCACCGGGGCAGTGGCTTCGACGCTCGTAGCGCTGGCCACCTCAGCGCTGGTAGCGCCGGCCACGCGGGCGGAAGGAACGGCATCAGGTGTTTCCGCTGTGGAGTTAGAAACTGGGTCAGCTGTTGCAACCGACAAAGGCGTAGGATTTACTTTGAAATCTGCACGCATCCTTTCCAGATCATCAATTGCGCCTTGGACCTTCTGGGTCTCCTCCGCAGTCAGAACACCGCTGACGCTGGTCAAATAAGCTCGCAAGGAGTCGATTCGGTTCTGCACGAGTTGTTGCAGTCGACCTCGCCGCTCTGCGAGGAAAGTTTGATTCAGCTTTTTGACTTCGGCAGGAGTATTGGAGTCGCGTTCTATTAACTCGAGACTTCTAATCTGCTGAATAAGGCTCTCTACTGAGTCTGATTGTGGCTGTTGTGCCTGGGCAGTGGCTCCAACGGCGAAGAGGGCGATCACTCCTAGTAAGCATAAGGTCTTCATGGTACGTCTCCTTCGAGCCACCGCAATAAATGTCATTCCAGTTGCTCTACATCCGACTCTTAATCATGTAACGGAGAATTCTAAAGACGGATCCTTAAGGGCACTGCTTTCCCTGATCGTGAAACTGGCAGAACCGCCGCGGTCCCCGGTAATGGCCACGTCGTACCTTGACCCGGCATTGGCTTGAGGAAAGCTGAACTCCATTTGCACGATATGTACCCGGCCGATAGCTCCAGCCACGAACCTATAGCTCGGAGCATTATCGCTACCGGGTAAACGCGCCAAAGTTTGGCCATCAAGGCCCGCAGCGACGAAAACACCGGTGCCACTCGGAGTAACCCTTATATCAATGTGTTCACCAGGCTCAACTGTATAGATAGCAGGTTCTGTCTCATGCATGATGTTCTCCTTAGCTTACGCTTGAAGGTCTGGCACTAATGGGCTGCCTGAATAAATGTGACCTCAGGCTTAGAGATTTGGTTACTGACCTGCCTGGAGCACGTTCGAGATTGTCATGAGCGCTGACAGGCGCCCAACCTCTTGAAATTCAAAACGGGAAAGCGCGTATTGAGCGCTTAAGTCGGATCGCGAGGAGCAAAAGGACAAATCAGCCAGATTGTTGAGAACCCCTGAGAACGGGCGCACGATATTCCAACCACCGAAGCTTGTCAAGATTTTTTGCAAGGTTCTTTGCACGCTGTCGGCATAGTGAGATACGCCCCCTTTTCCAACCGGGTTAAATTGAGGAACTACAACCCCTGGCTCCCGTTATTCAATGCCTAACTTCTTGCATCTACCTCTAATGTCCTGACGGACAAAAACATTTCAAGGGCAACCAGGGTCTTTGTTATCGAGATAACAAACTGGTGCCCATCCGGAGCGAGGCAGGGTTGTTTTTGCCTTGCCGCACCCTGCCCGCTCCTTGAAGAAGTTGGGGTTCCCTGAGGCTACTGCTGAGTTGCGGTTTGTTGACCAGTGGTTTGATTCTTGACCGGTGTGACTTGCTGTCTTACCACCAGCGCCAAAACCGCTGCAGCCGCAGCCATAATTGCTCCAATCTGGGTAGGATTAAGGTGCAGACCAAAGCTAAGGCCGAGGGCGAGGATGGCCTGAAGCGCTCCCAGGATCACTGCTGGTTCTTTTCCAAACATGACGAGTCTCCTTTCAATTATCAGTTGGTGAGTTATTCTGATCTTTCCGCGGGTGGGGGATCAGCAGACTCTCATAGAGCCGTCACGACTCTCTTTCGGCCTCGAGCCGTTACGACTGCTTCTTCCGTTCATTAACAAATGACAGGACGGATAAAAATATTTCATTACATTGAGAGTCTTTTTCATCCAGGTAGCAACCCGGTGATTGGACGACCGGTGATTCTGTCTGATGTGTTTGCGAAAATCCCAAAGATTGCTGACACTAGTAAACGAAAGTCATGACAACCCAAATAAACCAGGAGCAGCGACCGTGATCTTAGGAGCTACTGATGAGTAAGTATCGTTTCGTTCAACTCGACGTATTTACAAGCGAACCTTTTGCCGGCAACGCGCTGGCCGTGTTTCCCGAAGCGGAGGGACTCAGCGACGACGAGATGATGAAGATCGCGCGCGAGATGAATCTCTCGGAGACGGTTTTTGTGTTCAAGCCTCAAGAGCAAACAGCAAACAGTGAACAGCAGACGGCCAAAAGTAATCAGCAATCAGCAATCACCAATCAGCAATCGGTACTGCGGCGTTTGCGTATCTTCACACCGGTGCGCGAGATTCCTTTCGCTGGTCATCCGATTGTTGGCACCTGGAACGCCCTGGCGCGAGAAGGCGTTGTTCCTGTTCCAGATGGCGGAGATGGCTGGACACGCATTCATCACGAGATCGGCATTGGTGTTCTGCCGGTTGACATCGAATTCAAAGACGGCGCGCCGGCGCAGGTGGTCATGACGCAGGGGAAGTTTGAGATCAAAGGCGAAGTGGACGACGCTGGTGATCAAGCGGAGTTGGCGAGAGCACTTGGTCTTGCGAGAGAGGACCTTGATGAGACCCTGCCTATTCAAGTCATCTCGACCGGCCTCCCGTTCCTTGCTTTGCCCATTCGATCTTTGGCTGACCTGGGCCGCTGCAAAGTCAACTCCTCGTTACTTGCCGAAGTTTACGGGCGTTTGGGCGCCACGGGCTGCGAAGCGTTCACACGTGAAACGATTGAAATCGGCGAAGCGCGGGCGCACGCACGTATGTTTGCGCCCGGCGACAATATTGCGGAAGACCCAGCCACGGGCAGTGCCGGGGGCGCATTGGGAGCTTACCTGGTCTATCAAGGCGCGGCGAACGTCGAGGCGAGCGACGGGAGATTTCGATTCGTTATTGAACAGGGCGATTTTATGCACCGTCCCAGTCGCATTAATCTTGACGTTAAAGGCAAACTGGGCGCGATTGAGGAAGTACGCGTCGGCGGGGCTTCGGTCGTAGTTGCGCAGGGGGAAGTTACGTTCTAAAAGTTCCAGGTTTCAAGTTTCAAGTTCGGCAAGGTTAGCCTGATTTCGGGTTAGGAACTCTGAACTTGAAACTTGGAACCTGAAACTTGAAACTCTTTCGTTATGGCTGAGCCACTCGATCTATTAATCATCGGCGCCGGACCCGCCGGGCTCTCAGCCGCACACGCCGCAGCTCAGGCAGGCTTGCGTTATCTCGTGCTCGAGAAAGGAACCATTGCCGACACAATTCGCAAGTATCCCGTTGGCCGCACGCTCTTCTCGACGCCTAACGAGCTGGAGATGTTTGAGGGCGCCTTGAAACCCTCTCGCGAAAAACCGACGCGCGAAGAGCTGCTCTCACACTACATCCATTTTGTTCTCGAGCACGATCTGAACGTCAACACCGAAGAAGAAGTTCTTGATATTAAGAATCTCGAGAGCAAAGGGTTCCTGGTTCAGACTAACAAAAACCAGTACAGCGCGGCGCGGATCTTGTTCGCGATTGGCGCCATGGCCCATCCTCGACGTCTCAACATTCCCGGTGAGGATTTGCCGAAGGTGCATCACCTGTTTGTGGAGCCTTACGCTTATATTCGTAAAGATGCGATGGTCGTGGGCGGCGGCAACAGCGCCGCGGAAGCCGCTCTTTTCCTGTCCGAGGAGGGAGCTCGCACCACGCTCGTAATCTGGCGCGAAGACTGGGAAAACACCGATCCAAAAGCCGGCGCGATGAAACACTGGGTGCGCAAACCGCTTGACCAGGAAGTGGCAGCCGGACGTTTGCGCGTCGTGTTGTATGGGGAAGTTCTTTCAATCACGGAGCGCGATGTAACCCTGACCACCGAAGACGGCGAGACGCTGACGTTGCCTAATGATGTACTTTTTGTTCTGATAGGCAGCGACGCAGATCTGACGCTCTTGAAAAAACTCGGCGTGAAGACCGAACCGGGGAAGTTAACTGAAATCCCGGTTTACGATCCGGAAACGTTTGAGACCAGCGTGCAGGGGGTTTACGTGGTGGGCCACTTCACACATGCTCGTCACATCAAAGCCGCGATCGATGTGCCGCGGCGAATCGTGCCGCTGATTGCGGCCGGCCTGCGGGCAGAACCAATTGCAAAATAACCTTTGCAACCAACTCTTGCGGAGGATTCCTCAATGAATGAGAACGGTTATACAGTGCAAGAACATTTCAAAAACCGCGTTCCGGAAGTAAAGGCAACCTATACAGCAATTCTTAAGGCCGCCAAAAAGTTTGGGCCGGTAAAGGAAGAAGCCAAGAAGACGTCGATTCATTTGGTGAGGAAGAGCGCCTTCGCCGGAGTGGCCACTCGCAAGACTGCTTTGATTCTTACGCTCAAGTCTGATTCCGACATTTCGAGCGCGCGTATCGCTAAACGTGAACAAGCTTCAGCCAATCGTTGGCATCTCGAGACCAAACTCGAAACACCGACACAAGTCGACAGCGAAATTGTGAACTGGCTCAGGAGAGCCTATGAACTAGCGGGCTAGCATTGAACGATAATTGAATAAAGGAGGCTTTCGACCAGAAAAACCTCCTGAATTCTGGCTCCTGAGTCCTGACTCTGGATTTTTGACCGTTTCATCACCACCAATGGCCGCTTGGTCACAAAACCCTTATCCCCCGGCACGCCTCCTGTTATTAAGGGCAACTCTAAGTGCTCATCACAGGTTAAGGCGGTACTTCGAGACCGTGAATTAACGTTCCTACTTTTTTCAACCCAGGAGTATGAAAATGACTATCCGTTCTGCATTTGATCACGCGTTCGTTCCGCAACTCCTCTCTGGTTCCAATTATTCAAGCCGTTCGCTCGCTAACCGCGGGCGCGGAGCGGTCATCAGTCTCCTGGGGACTCTGGCATTTCTAGTTCTCTTCTCTTCGGCTGCTTTCGCTCAATATGCCGGCGGTCCGGAGAAGCTGACAATCAAGTCCAGCGTGTTGGGAGAAGACAGAGTAATACTCGTGCGCACACCGCCGGGGTATGCGACAAACAAACTCGCCTATCCAGTCCTCTATATGACTGACGGCGACGCCCACATCGGGCATACCGGCAGCACCATCGAGTTCCTGGCTCGCAATGGCAGGATGTCTGAAGTAATCGTCGTCGGCATTACTAACACCGACCGTACGCGTGATCTAACGCCGGCAAAAGGTACCGGCCCCAACGCCGCGCAATTCCCCACCGCAGGTGGCGCGGACAATTTTCTGAAGTTCATAGAAACAGAAGTGATTCCTCAGATCGAGAAGAGCTATCGCGTGCAGCCGTACCGCATCCTGGCAGGTCACTCATTCGGCGGTCTCTTCACGGTTCATACGCTGATTACACGCCCGGAACTATTCAACTCTTACATAGCGGTCAGCCCGTCTTTGCAGTGGGCCGATGAAGCGACGCTTAAGCGCGCGCAAGAATTCTTCAAGACGCGCAAGGAGTTGAATGTGACACTGTTCACATCCCTTGGCAACGAACCCGGCGACATCGGTAAAGACTTTGTATTGTTCAAGGAACTCCTTGCCGGAACCAACATCAAAGGATTCGTGTGGGAAGCTGAGCAGATGAAGGACGAGGACCACGGCTCGGTGGTACTGCGCAGTCACTACGTGGGCCTGCGGAAGGTTTACGAGGGCTGGCAAATGCCGCGAGATCCGGAAACGGGCGCAGTGGCGGGCGGACTCAAAGCAGCCGATGCGCATTACAAGTGGCTCTCAGACAAATTCCATTACTCGATTCCGACGCCCGAGGCGGTGATTAATCAGATCGGTTATCAGTTCCTGTTAGCCGAAACCCCTAACCCTGAAGAAGCCATCGCCACGTTTAAGACCAACGTCGAACGTTATCCAAACTCGGCAAACGTCTACGACAGTCTGGCTGAAGCCTACGAAAAGAACGGACATCTTGATTGGGCGACGCCGCTCTATGAAAAGGCCCAGGCCCTCAGCAAACAGAACAACGATCCCAACGCCGCGATCTTTGCCGCAAACTTCACGCGAGCCAGCGACAAACTGAAACAGGAAGCGGCGGCGAAACAAGGTGGTGCGGCAAAGGAAGCTGATGCCGCCAAGAAGAATCAATAAACTAACTCACTGACCCCTGAGGCACTGCCAGTGGTTAGGTTGAGGCCCTCCCGATAGAAAGGCCGCGGTTCCCGAGAGCCGCGGCCTTCTCCTTGGGAGGCCTCAATTTAACAACGCAAGTTCTCATGCCCCAACGGGGCTACGACCTCCAGCCCAGGGTTGCCGCTTCGGCTACCCTGGGTAAAAAACGCTATCTTCGCCTCAACCGCAACGCGGTTGCGTCTGCTTTGTGCATTTCTTTGGGAGAAAACGACGCAACCGCGTTGCGGTTGAAATTTCTTTTCTTACTAGGTCCCACGTTAGCCGAAGCGGCAACCCTGGGCTGAAGGCCGTAGCCCTGTTGGGGCATAAAATGAATTCACTGAAGGTTAACTGCGGACGAACACATACCTGACTTTGGACATAACCATGCCGGAGTTTGTAATCGTTCGGGTCAGATTTTTGCCGTCAAGTGACAGTTTCCACTCTTCGGTTCTGACAACTTCAAGCGGAGGGCTCGTTTGAACACCGTCCAGACCGTAGGTAGTTCTCCGCACAAGCTTGTCTCCTTGCCATCGCGTTATCGACTCCGGATCCGGATGTCCTCCCCGCGAAGTCAATTCGGCCCTACCGTCGGTGTAGTAGACAATTTCCTCCGACTTTTCACTACCGCTCTGCTTGTACTTTTTGGTGATCCTGATTTCTGGTTCACGGTGGACGATAGTCAAGACGTAATCAAGCGTCTGCCTTTTCAACGCCGGATCAAGGCTACTTCTCGAGTAGTCCAGCGTCCAGGTGCCGCTGAGATCAGGCGGAGTCTTCTTGCCAGACTTCTTCCCGCCGCTCTGTGCCAGGCACACGCTCAGGGTTAAGATTAGCGAAATGCCGCCCAGGAAGATTCTCAGTGTCATCTCACGAATTCGCAGGCGTCGATTGCGATCAGGCTGAATCATGTCTAACTCGCTCAAGCTTTGATTCCTTACAAGCTTACCATCCGGCGGACTGATCGCTACAATCACGTGTGTGAGTAGAGAGAAACCCGTTTTGATACTAGGCGCCGGGGTCGCAGGTTTGGCTGCTGCACGCGATCTCGCTGCGGCGAGCGTTAAAGTAATCCTCATCGAAGCCCGCGACCGCGTGGGCGGAAGAGTCCACACGCTCCACAACTCCAGCCTAATTCCGGTCGAGCTTGGAGCCGAGTTTGTTCATGGCCGGCATCCGCAGTTGCTACAGATAATCGAAGACTCCCGCCGGCCCTTATGCGACGTCACTCACCGCCATTGGTATCTCGAAAACGGTGTGGTTAGTGACTCTCACGACTTTTGGAACAAGCTTACTGCGCTCATGGATCTCATGAGCCCTGAGCAGCCTGATCGTTCCTTACAGGATTTTCTCGATTCGCTACCGAATGATGACGCAACCGCCAGAGCCAAGGCGGTGGCAACGAGATATGTGGAAGGATTTCACGCCGCAAGTGTCCGTCGGATCGGCGTTCACGGGTTGATAAAAGCAAACGAAGCCGAGGATGAGATCCAGGGCGACTCCTCTTTTCGTGTTCTGGGCGGCTACGATATTGTGTCCGAGACATTGCGCGCTGAGGCTGAAGCACATGGCGCAAGTCTGCACCTCAATACCATCGTTAAAGAGATTCGCTGGAACAGGAACCCGGTAGAAGTTGTTTGTATAGCCGACAAACGACTGCAGAAATTCGCCGGCTCGCAGGCTCTGGTTACGTTACCGCTAGGTGTGTTGCAGGCAAAGCACCATCAACGTGGCGCGGTACGATTCGTTCCAGAGTTGCCGCGTCAAACACAGGCAGCCATCGACGGCATAGAGATGGGTCAGGCAACCAGAATTACACTGCAATTTCGCGAACGCTTCTGGGAAAAGCTTGAATTGGCCGGAACGGGTAGAGAAAAGTTCTCGCAACTCGGTTTTGTTCACTATCCCGAAGCGCCGTTTGCGACCTGGTGGACGTTGTTGCCGGTGCGGGCAGCGGTCATGGTTGGCTGGGCGGGCGGCCCGGCAGCTGAGAAATTCGTGGGGCGCGGTAAAGAATATGCAGTCGAACAGGCCTTAAGTTCACTCAGACAGATTCTCGGCGTTTCGGAAGAGAGCTTGCGCAATCTCTTGTTGGCGGCGCACACACATGACTGGGGCTCCGATCCTTTCTCTCGAGGCGCTTATGCCTACCTGCCGGTGAATGGTCTTGATGCCCAGCGCACCCTCGCCCGCTCGCTCGACGATACAATCTACTTCGCGGGTGAGGCGATCAGCGTCGGACATATCGGCACGGTGCACGGCGCGATCGCGAGCGGACAACTCGCTGCTTCCGAGATGCTTCGGGTGTGAGGGAGTTAAGTTGAAAGAAGACTATTTGACATTTGTCATTTGACATCTGTCATTTGTCATTTATGACGATGCGCTGAAGGGTGCCGGCGACAAGAGCACGCAACCAGGCCGTCGACGCTCCTATGTCCTTTGTCCCGATCAAGCTTGCGCCTCGTCCTAGGTCGCTAGTAAATGAGAAATGTCAAATGACAAATCTCAAATGCCTTTCTCCAACCTGAACCTCTTCCCTCCGTCCTCATGATTTCGTCATTTGCCCTTTACGATTTACTATTCTCTCCATGCGATACAGAAAATTTGGACGCACCGGCTGGCAGGTTAGCGAGATCGGCTATGGCATGTGGGGCATGGGAGGCTGGTCAGGCTCAGACGATCAAGAGTCGCTTCAGTCCCTGCAGGCAGCAGTGAATCTTGGTTGCGACTTTTACGACACCGCGCACGCTTACGGCGAGGGACACAGTGAAGAACTGTTGGGCCAAACCGTGCGCGCCAACCCGGACAAGCGGCTGTACACCGCCACCAAGATTCCCCCGAGGAACAAGCAATGGCCGGCGCAACCGGAATCCACGCTTGAGGATAATTACCCGCCGGATCACGTTGAGGAATACGTGCATCGAAGCCTGGAACATGCGCGCCTCGAGAGTTTCGACCTCGTTCAGTTTCACACCTGGGACGATAATTGGCTACGAGATGATCGCTGGCTCTACAAGCTTGACGATCTGCGCAGTCAACGGCTCATCAAGGCAATCGGAATTAGTCTGAACCGTTGGGAACCTTGGAATGGTCTGCGCGCAGTCAGGACTGGCGAGATTGATTCAGTGCAAGTTGTCTACAACATCTTCGATCAGAATCCGGAAGATGAGTTGTTTCCTGCATGTGAAGAGACAAACACAGCGGTTATTGCGCGCGTGCCATTCGATGAAGGAACCCTCACCGGGACGCTCACGAAAGAAAGCACCTGGCCCGAAGGCGATTGGCGCAATGTTTATTTCGTTCCCAATAACCTGATTCCGAGTGTGGAACGCGCCGACGCTTTGAAGGAACTGTTGCGCAAGTGGAACCAGGAACATGCAGGCGAACCGGAAATCACGCTACCGGAACTTGCCTTGCGATTCATTCTCTCGAACGCGACTGTCACCACAATCATTCCCGGCATGCGGAAGCTTTCTCACGTTGAATCCAACATAGCCGCCAGCGATGCCGGGCCGCTGCCTCGAGAGCTTTACGAACAACTAAAGCAACATCGCTGGGTCCGTAAGCTCGACGTGTACCGACCAAGTTAATGCTGGGAGCGCGGGTGGGGCGGATATCCTAAACACTCAAACTCAAATTCCAAACCAGTGGACTAATCTGTTTGTGCAAAATCCTACCCGACTGAGAGTCCGAATACGTTGACTACGAGTGACACAAGCAGAAATGCGAGCAGGCCTGCAACTGCACTGACACCCATTGTCGATATTGCTTCCGGCGCCCTGTAGCATTAGTAGGGCCCGATACATTCGGGATCAGTGGGATCGGAATCGCAAAACGCGTGGCCGCCCTTGCCTGTTTTGATGCCAAGAACCACCGCCAAGACTATAAGGCCGGCCACAATGGAATAGACCAATATCTTTTCTTTCTTGCCGTACCCGTCGTCCTCCTTAGTGGTCTTCTGCAGCCGCTCCCTCTCAAACCGCTTAAGGTCCGCCCGCGTTAGGGTGTCGACACGACTATTCGCCAGGACCTCGGCCACAGCCGATCTCAAGTCAGGCTTCAGTGTTTTCTGCGCGTCGCTCGCGACCTGCCCGCTGGCTTCGAGTGCGAGTCGCGTTGTTGTCTGAGCCAAGGCTTTCACCGGCCCGGACGCTAACAGCACGGCGGCACAAATCAGCAAAGAAGTGACCTTCTTTAGCATGTTTTTCCTCCAGGGTTACGCGACGAGTCTGCTCCAGGGGAGTCAGCCGCCGTCATCTATGCGTCTCATTTTCAAGAGAGCCCCAAAACGCTCACTACCAACGAGACAAAAAGAAAAGCCAGCAGACCGGCAAGGGCGCTGACACCAACCGTAACCAGGAATTCCATTCCTCCGGCGACTTGCTTCGGCGCGATCATAGGGAGAGCCTCCATAATCATTAGCTGTTTGACTAAACTCGAAACCTTCGGTGCTATAGATCTCTTTCCTTTGCCGGGTCTGGCCGCTTGGACTACAATTACGGCCGACTCGTCAACAAATCCTGTGAGGTGGTTCCCAAGCGTGGCGGGAGCTTAGAACAAAGCGCTCGGCGAGTCCTCGGGAAGGCCTCAATACTTTCTCAATGATGGTTCTCAAA
>Ga0070698_100000406_pt1 | contig 45673 bp, 37 predicted proteins | sample KBSK1502metaG_FD_65477 | JGI IMG/M metagenome (GOLD analysis project Ga0070698, IMG submission 65477) | Corn, switchgrass and miscanthus rhizosphere microbial communities from Kellogg Biological Station, Michigan, USA - KBS K1-50-2 metaG | ecosystem: Host-associated > Plants > Roots >...
AGATCAGGACTCACCTGCCGGCCCGTCTGGCCGATCTGGTCGCTGTGCGGACGCCAGCCTTCGTCGGTCACGGCCCGCGTCGCGCCAACCGCCGCGTTCCCGAACGCCGCTGCCAGGTCCTCGACCAGCTTGAAGTTTTCGGCGGCTTTGAGGCCACGTCCGCCACTCACGATCACCGGGGCATCGGCGAGGTCCAGTTTTCGCGTATCGCCCCGAATCGACTCGGTGACCACGACACGTGACGCCGCGGGATCGGCAACCGGTGCCGCGGTCTCGACGCGCCCCGCTCCTTTCGCCTCCGCCGGCGTAATAGCGCCCGGCCGCACCGACACGACTGCCGGCGTCGCGGAAAGCTTCAGCGTCGCGATGATCTTGCCGGCATAGACGTAGTGCGTGACGACCGTCGCATCGCCGTCGAGTGAAACCGACAGGACGTCCGACGCGATCGGCACGCCGAGTTTCGCCGCGACGCGTGGGCCGAGATCCTTGCCCTGTGCGGATGCGGCGAACAACACCGCGCGATAGCCGGCCTTCGCGCGCTCCGCCACCAGCGCGGCCAGGGCTTCGGCGTTGTACTCGCCTAACGCGGGATGCTCGGTGACGAACGTGACGTCCGCCCCAGCGAGCGGAGCAGCCTGACCCGTTATGCCAGGGGCTCCGGCCAGCATGGCGTGCACCTCTCCGCCCGCCACGAGGCTTCGAGCCGCCGTCAGGAGTTCGGAAGCAACCTTGCGAACGGCGCCGGCCCGGACTTCGGCAACCACCAGAACGTTCGGCATCAGAGCACCTTCGCTTCGTCGCGGAGGAGTCGCACCAGCTCGGGCACGACCGCGGCGCCTTCGCCAATGATGCGCCCCGCCTGGCGTTCGGGCGGCATCTCGAGCTTCGTGATCGTCAGGCGCGCTGGCGACAGCTGCACCGGCTTGATGTCCATTGGCTTCTTCTTGGCCGCCATGATGCCCTTGAGCGACGGATAGCGCGGGCGCGCGATGCCTTCGTCGATCGATGCCGCTCCCGGCAGCGGGAAGCCGACGATCTCGGCGCCGCCTTCGACGTCGCGGCGTGCCGTTCCCTTCCCGCCCTCAAACGAGAGCTTCGTGCACGACTGCACCATCGGGATGCCTAACAACTCGGCGGTCATCAGCCCGACCGCGCCGCTGGCCGTATCGGCGGCGTGTTTGCCGAAGAGAACCAGGTCGTAACCGCCGCCCTTCAATTCGGCGGCGAGTGCCTGGGCAATGACAAATCCATCGACCGGAACGCTGTCCACCTTGAGGTGAACAGCGCGCGCCGCACCCATACTGAGCGCCTTGCGCAACGTTTCCTGCACCGCGTCGGGTCCGAGGCAGATGACCGTGACATCGCCGGCGCCGGCCTTTTCGGTCGTCTGCAGCGCGAACTCCACCGCATAGCCGTCAAAGTCGGACATGTCGAACTTGAGGCCAGTCTCGTCCACCGCGGTGCCTGACGCGGCAATCCTGAACTTCACGTCCATTTCGGGGACGCGCTTGATGCAGACGGCGATCTTCACTGGACGTGGTTCTTGGTTTCGGGACAGGAAAGGTAATGGCCCACTCACCGGAAGCGATCTCCGTCCCGAGCGCAGGTCCGATACTTGATATTTGAAACAATGACCGGTACCATCACGCCGACTCCTCGGGAGCGTCGCGCGTGCGCGTGCTGGTCATCGGTGGAGGACCGGGCGGCCTCTACGCCGCGCTGCTGATCAAGCGGCGCGACCCGCAAGCACACGTCGAGCTCATCGACCGCAATCGACCCGACGACACCTTCGGCTGGGGAGTCGTCCTGTCAGACCTCGCGGTGGCCAACCTTCACGCCGCCGATCCAGCAAGCGCCGCGTCGATTTCGAACTCCCTGCACCACTGGGACGATATCGAGGTCCACTTCGCCGGCGAAAAGGTCCGGTCCGGCGGACACGGCTTCAGCGGGATTGGAAGGCACCGCTTGCTCGCCATTCTCCAGCAACGGTGTCGTGAACTGGGCGTTCACGTCTCGCATGAACAGGAACTGGCCGCCGAAATGCTCGAACATCGTGTCGCGAAGGACGGCATCGATCTCGTTGTCGCGGCAGATGGAGTCAATAGCTCCATCCGCAACCAGTACGCGGCCACCTACCAACCAGACGTCGACGTACGCCGGTGTCGTTACATCTGGCTCGGTACGCCGCGACGATTCGATGCCTTCACCTTTTCGTTCGCCGAGACACCGTCGGGCTGGTTCCAGGCCCACGCGTATCAGTTCGCCGACGAAGCCAGCACCTTCATCGTGGAGACTCCCTGGGAAGTCTGGGAGCGCGAGGGCGTGGGCTCGATGACGCCCGAGGAGTCTGTCGCGTTCTGTGAGCGCCTTTTCGAAGACGTGCTCGAGGGGGCGCCGCTACGGAGCAACGCCAGGCATTTGCAAAGTTCCGCGCAGTGGCTCCGATTCCCTCGCATCACCTGCGCCGAGTGGGTGCACTGGCTCGGCGTGGAGGGCGATCGTCTGCCGGTCGTCCTGCTGGGCGATGCCGCGCACACGGCGCACTTCTCGGTCGGCTCGGGCACACGGCTGGCGATGGAAGACGCCATCGGGCTCGATGCGCAGCTCGCGGCCCACTCGACCGACCTCGATGCCGCGCTCGCTCGCTACAAGGCAGACCGACACGTCGAGGTGCTCAAGCTCCAGAATGCAGCGCGGAATTCGACCGAGTGGTTCGAACACGTTGATCGCTACGCGCTTCTGGCACCGGAGCAATTCGCGTATTCACTGCTGACGCGTTCACAACGCATCTCGCACGAGAACCTCCGGGTCCGGGACCGCGTCTATGTCGAGTCGTTCGAACGCTGGTTCGCCGAGCGATCCGGCTTGCCGGTCTCCACGGAGTCGCCCGCGCCTCCGGCCATCTTCACGCCCTTTCGCGTGCGAAGCGTGACGCTCAAGAACAGGATCGTCGTCTCCCCCATGGCGCAATACACGGCTGACTCGGACGGGATGCCGACGGACTGGCACTTCGTCCATCTCGGCGCGCGAGCCACCGGCGGCGCCGGAATGGTCATGACGGAGATGACGTGTGTCGCGCCTGACGCGCGGATCACACCCTGGTGCACGGGGCTGTGGAACGATTCGCATCGCACGGCCTGGGAGCGAATCGTTCACTTCGTCCATGAGTACAGCTCGGCGAAGATCGCATTGCAACTCGGGCACGCGGGTGGCAAAGGCGCGACGCGAAAGATGTGGGACGCCGTCGACCATCCGTTGCCCAGCGGAGCATGGCCGTTGATGTCTGCTTCCGAGATGCAGTACTTGCCGGGCCTTTCTCAAACGGCCCGCGCAATGACCGTGAGCGATATGGACCATGTCACAGCGGAGTTCGTGCAGGCGACGCGGCTCGGATTGGCGGCAGGGTTCGACTGGCTCGAGCTCCACGCCGCGCACGGGTACCTGCTCTCGAGTTTCCTTTCGCCGCTCACGAATCGCCGCGACGACGAGTTTGGCGGTGATCTCGAGTCCCGCGCGCGCTTTCCCCTTCGCGTCTTCGCGGCGATGCGCGCCGAGTGGCCATCGGATTTGCCGATGTCGGTGAGGATTTCCGCGCACGACTGGACAGATGGTGGGAATACCGCCGACGAAGGCGTCGCAATCGCGCGGTTGTTCCGCGCCGCCGGCGCCGACATGATCGACGTATCCGCCGGACAGGTCGTGAACCACGAAAGGCCGGTCTTCGGCCGCATGTGGATGACGCCGTTCGCCGATCGTATCCGCCAGGAAGCGTGCATCGCTACGATGGCGGTGGGTGCGATCACCGATGCTGACCAGGCGAACGGCATCATTGCATCCGGACGAGCGGACCTCATCGCCGTTGGACGACCACACCTCGTGAATCCGGCCTGGACCCTCAGTGAAGCGGCTCGCTGGGGATACGAGGGCGCGACGTGGCCGGATCAGTATCTTGCGGGCAAGTATCAGCTGGACCGGGTGCTGGCTCGCGAACGTGCGGCCGCCGGCGAGTCGGTCGCGTCGGCGGGACCTCCCCGCGGAGAACTGACATGAGTGCCCTCGCCGGACGACATGCGCTGGTGACGGGCTCCAATCGTGGCATAGGGGCGGCGATCGCGCGCGCGTTTTCCACCGACGGCGCGAGCGTCACGATGATGGTGCGAGATGCACAACGCGCGAAGGCGGTGGCCGCATCGCTTAAGGGGCCCCACAACATCGTCGTGGCCGACCTCACGGATCGCGCGGCAGTCCAATCTGCGTGTAGCGAAGCCGTGGAGCGGCTTGGTTCAATAGACATCCTCGTCAACAACGCGGGCTTCACGGAAACAGCGCCATTCCTGAAGACCGAGCCCGAGCTGTTCGAACGGATGATCGCGATTCACGTACACGGCGCCATCAACACGATGCAGGCGTTGCTGCCCTCGATGATCGAGCGGGGGCATGGTCACATCGTGAACGTGGCGAGTACCGCCGGCCTTCGTGGTGAGGCCTACGTGTCCGCGTACGTCACCGCCAAACACGCACTCGTCGGCCTGACGCGATCAGTCGCGGTCGAGATGGCGAAGCGCGGGATTGCGGTGAACGCCGTCTGCCCTGGTTACACCGAGACGGATCTCGTGCGTGACGCCTTGATGCGTGTTGCCGCGAAAACGGGAAGGAGCGAGGCCGATGCGTTGCGCTCGATTCTCGAAAGCGCCGGCCAGGTGCGACTGGTGACGCCGGAAGAGGTGGCCGGTGTGGTCCTCAGACTTTGTACCGCATCGGCCAACGCACCGTCCGGGCAGGCGGTTGTTGTGGACGGATCTCACTCATGACAGCGCCCCAGCGAGTGCAGCGAACTGCGGACGAACCGGATCACGATGCCCTTCGCCTGTGGCTTCGCCTGTTCACCTGCTCGACCATGATCGCGCAGCATGTCGGTAGTGCGCTCAAGCGCGAGTTCGGATCATCGCTGCCGAGGTTCGACCTGCTCTCGCAGCTGGATCGTGCCCCCGGTGGACTGCGCATGGGCGAACTCTCGGAACGCACGTTGACGACGGGTGGCAACGTCACGTGGCTGGTGCGCGCCCTCGAGGCCGAGGGGTTTGTCAGCCGGCGCGTCGTCGATAGTGACCGGCGAGCCGCCGTCGTCAGGCTCACACCGGCCGGACGCCGCCACTTCGCGGCGATGGCTCGCGCACACGAGCGCTGGATTTCCACGTTGTTCTCTGTCCTGTCCGCAGCCGAGCGCAAGGAACTCCACACGTTGCTCGGCACGGCGAAACAGGCTTTCCGCCCTTCGAGGGTCCCTGAATGACCGCTCCCGATCCCATGTCCGCCATGCGTCGTCCGGTCGCCGGCATCGCACCATCGCACTTCGGCTGGTCGACTGAACATGACGGACGCGTTGGCGTGATCACGCTGAATCGTCCGGCGCGAAAAAACGCGCTGACGTTCGACGTGTACGCGGAACTGCGCGATGTCTTTCGCAGCCTGCCGTACGCGTCCGATGTGCGCGCGATCGTGATCACCGGCGCCGACGACAACTTCTGTTCGGGCGGTGACGTGTACGAGATCATCGAACCGCTGACGAAGATGGCGGTGCCAGAGATTCTCGCCTTCACACGCATGACGGGAGACCTGGTGAAAGCGATGCGTGCCTGTCCCCAGCCGATCGTCGCGGCCGTGGACGGCGCCTGTGCGGGTGCCGGTGCGATCCTGGCAATGGCGTCAGACCTGCGCATCGCGACGCCGGAAGCGCGCACCGCCTTTCTCTTCACGAGGGTTGGCCTCGCGGGGTGCGACATGGGTGCGTGCGCGATCCTGCCCCGGCTGATCGGCCAGGGGCGCGCCGCCGAGTTGTTGTTCACCGGCCGCACGATGGATGCCGCCGAGGGCGAGCGCTGGGGCTTCTACAACGCGATCGTCGCCCGGACCGATTTGCGGGCGGACGCCGTTCGTCGCGCCGGCGAATTGGCGGGCGGGCCCTCGTTCGCGCACGCCATGACCAAGACGATGCTCCAGCAGGAGTGGAGCGTCTCGGTGGAACAGGCGCTGGAAATGGAAGCACAGGCGCAGGCGTTATGCATGCAGACCGCGGATTTCGCGGCGGCATTCGAAGCGTTTGCCGCCAAGCGTTCGCCCGTGTTCGAAGGCCGGTGACCATGCACCCGCCGCACCTCGACTGGCCGTTCTTTGACGACCGTCATCGCGAACTCGCCGCATCGCTGGGAACATGGCTGGCAGCGCAGACGCCCATCCTCCTCCCTGCGTCGACCGACGCGACGGCTGCCGACGCTGCGACCCGCAAGTGGGTGCGATTGCTCGGCGACGGCGGGTGGCTGCGCTATTGCGTACCCGCCGCGTGGGGCGGGGCCCATGAGACCGTCGAGTCCCGCCCGCTCTGCGTCCTGCGCGAGGCGCTGGCATCGCACGACGCCCTGGCCGACTTTGCGTTCGCCATGCAGGGGCTTGGCTCCGGTCCGATAACGTTAGGCGGATCGGAGGACATGCAGCGCCGTTGGCTGCCGAAGGTCGCGAAAGGTGAGGCGATCGCGGCGTTCGCGCTGTCGGAGCCAGAGTCCGGCTCGGACGCGGCGGCGCTGCGAACCACAGCGACGCGCGTGCCGGATGGCTGGAGGATCGACGGCACGAAGACCTGGATCTCGAACGGCGGTATCGCGGACTTCTACTGCGTGTTTGCCCGCACGAACCCGGACGCGGCGCCCGCGAAGGGCATCTCGGCGTTCCTCGTCCCGGGCCGGGCCCCGGGCCTCGCGATCCGTGAGCGCATCGGCGTGATGTCCCCGCATCCGCTGGCCACGTTGTCGTTCGAACGCTGCACTGTGCCTGACGAGAACCGGCTCGGCGACGAGAACGATGGGTTTGGGCTCGCCATGCGCACGCTCGACATTTTTCGCGTGTCGGTCGCGGCGGCGGCGACCGGACTCGCACGTCGCGCGACGACCGAGGCGCTCCAGTACGCCGCCGATCGCGAAATGTTTGGCGCGACGCTCGGCGCGCAGCCGCTGGCGCAGGCCATCCTCGGCGACATGGCGACCGACGTCGACGCCGCGGCGCTGCTGACGTATCGCGCCGCCTGGCACCGCGACACCCGGCCGGGCCGCATGACCGGCATGGCGGCGATGGCGAAGCTCGGCGCCACGGAACTGGCGCAACGCGTCATCGACCGGGCGCTGCAGCTTCATGGAGCGCGCGGCGTGCGCGTTGGTGAGATCGTCGAGCGGCTCTATCGTGACGTGCGCGCGCTACGCATTTACGAAGGGGCGACCGAAGTGCAGCGCATGCTGGTGGGACGCGAGATGCTCAAGGACCTCGAGCGGAGCGGCGGGTCGTGACACCCGCGTTGCACCCGAGCGGACACGTCGACGGCTTCACGCGCGCGCACCTGCCGCCGGCGGAGCAGTGGCCGGTGCTGAATCTGACGGGCGTTTACGCGGTTCCGCCGCAAATGAACGCCGCGGCGGAGTTGCTGGATCGGGTCGTCGACGCTGGGAACAGCGCACGTGTTGCGCTGATCGTGCCTGACGATGCCGGTGGCTGGCAACCCGCGACGTACGGCGAACTCGCGGCCCAGGTCGACGCCATCGCGCACGTACTGATTGACGAGATGGGACTGGTCCCGGGGAACCGTGTGCTGCACCGCGGATTCAATGGCCGCTGGATGGCGGCGGCGTGGCTGGCGACGCTCAAGGCAGGCATGGTGGCGGTGACCACCATGCCCATGCTGCGCTCCAGGGAATTGCGCGTCATCATCGATCGCGCGTCGTGTGACGCGGCGTTATGCGACGCCCGTTTGCTCGATGAACTCCGGGCGGGTGCACACGGCACTCCGGTCGCCGAGGCGACGCGCATATGGGGTGGAGACTCCGCCGACCTGGAGTACGCCGTCACACGGTACCAAACGCCGTTCGTCGCCCTTCCGACCTCCAGCGACGATGTGGCACTCATCGCGTTCACGTCCGGCACGACGGGCGTCCCCAAGGGGTGCATGCACTTCCATCGGGATGTGATGGCCATGTGCACGGGCTTTGCGCAGCAAGTGCTGGGAATTTCGGCGAATGATCGGTGCATCGGCACGCCGCCGCTCGCGTTCACGTTCGGGCTCGGCGGGCTTCTCTGCTTTCCCATGGCCGTCGGTGCGAGCACGGTGCTGATCGAGAAGGCGACTCCCGAGTCGCTGCTCGAAGCCATCGCGGCGACCGGTGCCACGATCAGCTTCACGGCGCCGACGTTTTATCGACAGATGGCGCTCCTGATCAACCAGCATCCCGGACGCTTCGACACGAGTTCGCTGCGCATTTCGGTGTCGGCGGGAGAGGCGCTGCCGGACGCGACGCGCACGCTCTGGCGCGAGGCCACCGGGATCGAAATGCTGGACGGCATCGGCGCAACGGAGCTGATCCACATCTTCATCGCCGCTGCCGGCAAGGACGTTCGCCGGGGCGCGATCGGGAAGGCGGTGCCCGGTTACGACGTGGCCGTGCTGGACGATGCCCTGAAGCCGGTGCCTAACGGTGACGTCGGGCGGCTGGCGGTGCGCGGTCCCACCGGGTGCCGCTACCTCGCCGATGAGCGCCAGCGCGCGTACGTGCAGGGTGGCTGGAACCTCACCGGCGACGCCGCCTCGATGGACGACGACGGGTACGTGTTCTTCAAGGCACGCACCGACGACCTGATCATCTCATCCGGTTACAACATCGGTGCACCGGAAGTGGAAGCCGCGGTGCTCCAGCACGATGCGGTGCTGGAATGTGCTGTCGTCGGAGTTCCCGACGTCGACCGCGGACAAGCGGTGAAGGCATTCATCGTCCTGAAGCCCGGCATCGCGGGGGATGACGTACTTACGCGCGCGATCCAGGACCATGTCAAGGCAACGATTGCGCCGTACAAGTATCCGCGGCTGGTGGAATTCGTGGCCGCGTTGCCCAAGACCGATACCGGAAAGCTGCAACGCTTCCGCCTGAAGGAGACCATGTGAGCCACAGGATCCTGCAGCCTTCGGGCTGGCCCCGTCCGCGCGGTTATGCCAACGGCGTGTCCGCACGCGGACGACAGGTCCACATTGCCGGCCAGATCGGGTGGAACGAAACCGGCACGCTGGCTGGGAACGACCTCGTCTCGCAGGCTCGTCAGGCACTGCGCAACATCGTGACCATCCTGGCCGAAGATGGCGCCCGACCCGAGCACCTCGTCAGGCTCACGTGGTATGTGGTTGATCGCCAGGCATATCTCGACGCCGCGAAGCCGCTGGGTGAAACCTATCGCGAGGTGATCGGCGCGCACTTCCCGGCCATGTCGGCGGTCGAAGTGTCGGCGCTGATGGAACCTGGAGCCGTTGTGGAGATCGAGGCGACCGCCGTCGTGCCTGATCCGGCCTGAGCAGACGGGCAGACGGGCAGACGAGTCCATCACGAGAAGCGTGGCTTGCCCGCTTGCCCGCTTGCCCGTTTGCCCGTTCGCTACTCACCCGTTCTTACGGCCACGCATTCAGCAGCTTGCGAACGGCGATAATCTGGCCGACATGGTACGCTGTGTGATCGATCGCGACGAGAATCGTGCGCAGGTACGTCTGCCCGGTTCCCCACGGAATCTTCGCCGTCACGTCGATCGACGGTCGCAGCGCGATTTCCTTCAAGCGGTCGCGGTCGCGGAGCACCGCCTTGATACTGTTCTCCCACGCCTCGTCCGACGGCGGCTCAGGTGACTTGGGCCAGTAGTCATCAGGCCACTTGATCACCGGGTAGTCCGCGCTCTCCATGAAGTCGGCCAGATCTTCCTGGGCGATGCGAATGTGTTCAACAAGCTCCCAGGCCGAGTGCGGGAAAACTTTTGGTCGAACACCACGAAGTGCGGCGGGACAATCGGCGACCGCGGCATCGAAGGTGGCATGTGCCTCCTGCCAGTCGAGAGCTGAAGCGATAATGGCGCGCGCGGCGCCCGTCGTTTCCTCTGCCATGGTGTCTCCAGAAATGTGGCAATGGGCTCTGACCCGTTTTCACACGGCGCGACCAGAAGTGCCGTTGACGCGTAATTTCCTCCCATGACGACTACCTCGCGACCCGTCGCCCTCGTCACCGGTGCGTCGGCAGGACTCGGCCGGGAATTCGCGCTGCAGCTTGCACGGGACGGATATAATCTCGTGCTCGTAGCGCGCGCGGAAGACCGTCTACGCGTGCTGGCGACCGAATTGCAAGATCGGTTCGGTGCCGCGTCGGAGGTCATGGGCGCGGACCTCACGAACGACGCGGACGTGTCGAAGATCGTCGCGCGGATCGATGGCGCGCCACTCGACCTGCTGGTGAACAACGCGGGGTTCGGGACCAGAGGCTCCCAAGCGAAAACATCGAGAGACGACCAGGAGGCGATGATTCGTGTTCACGTGCTGGCCGCAAGTCGTCTCGCGCAGGCGGCCGTTCAAGGCATGGTCGCTCGCCGCACGGGTGCGATCATCAACGTCGCGTCGATTGCCTCATGGCTCACCAGCCCGGGCAACGTGAACTACAACGCGACGAAGTCGTGGCAGCGCGTCTACATCGAAAGCCTTTCGTTGGAGCTCGAGGGCAAGGGCGTCTATGTACAAGCGCTTTGCCCCGGGTACACGCACACGGAGTTTCACCAGCGTGGCGGCATGGACATGCGCCGCATTCCCGGCTGGTGGTGGATGGACGCCGAGCGCGTCGTTAGTGAGTCTCTCAAGTGCCTCAAGCGGCAGCGTCCGGTAGTCGTGATTCCGGGAGTCGGTTACAAGCTTGCCGTGCTCGTCATTCGATTCATGCCACGTTGGTGCTGGCGGCTGATTGTTTCCGCTCGACAACGGGGCTCAGGGTCTGGCGCACGCGCCGGGTAATCGTGTATCGTCGTCGCAACCGCGTACTGAAGAGGGAATCTCTATGCGCCGCTACCTGTTGGTACTTCCGTTCATGCTCGCTTGTGCAAAAGCCGATACGCCTCCGGCTGACTCCGCTGCAATGGCTGCCGCTCCTGCAGCACTGACCGAAGTTGACGTCGCTGGCACGTGGAGTGGAACCGCGATGTTGGAAGGGACAGACTCCGTCATCGCGAACTGGTCTAACATGTGCTCCGCAGGAACCTGCCGTTTCACAACCACGCAGAGCCCCAAAGACACCGTCCAGCACACCTACGTCCTCGAGGCCGACAGCATGAAAGGCACGTCGGCACCATATGCCGATCCCATGCTGAAAGGGGCTATGGTTGTGGACTACTGGGTCGCACGATTCAGCGCTGGGCAGGTGACAGGCACCGGCAGACTCACGCTCGCCGACAAGCCTGACTCTGTGTTGATGCGCTATCGGTTCACTGGCACGAAGGGCATGTAGTCGAATCGCCTTACCACCATCCACGCTAACCGAATCCCTCAGGAGACTGCATGCGTCGCTATCTGCTGGTACTACCGTTTCTCTTTGCGTGCTCAAAGGCGGACACGCCTCCCGCTGACTCGGCGGCCGCGGCGCCGGCTGCGCTCACGGAAGCCGATGTTGCCGGCAACTGGTCGGGCAGTGTGATGGCGGAAGGCTCCGACTCCGTACTTGCTACGTGGACGGACTCATGCGGCGGTGGCACGTGCCGCGTCGTCTTCAGCACGGCACCAAATGACACTGTTGTTAACACGTACACGCTCTCTGGTGACAGTGCCATTTACTCGTCAGGCCCGCGCAAGGACCCCGCGGCAGGCGGCGCAATGACCACCGATGCCGGCGTGGCCCGTATTACGGGTACGCAAATCACCGGAGCCGGCGTCGTCCGACTGGCCGATAAGCCCGACTCAGTTGTCTCGCGGTATCGGTTCACCGGAACGAAAGGCATGTAGTCTGGGCAGATGAAGAAGCGCCGGGCCCATTCACTGGGCCCGGCGCTTTCTCTTTTTCGGTCCGGTCAGCGGCGCGGAACGAGCTTGAGCAGTTTTCCCGCAGTGCTATCGACGAGGACGTACAGCGCACCGTCGGGACCTTGACGGACATCCCGCACGCGCGGGCGCGGCTGCATGTCGATCAACAGGCGCTCCTCACCGACCACGCGGTTTCCGTCGAGCGATAAACGCACCAGGTCATAGGTCGCGTGCCCGCCGACAAAGAGGCTTTCCTTCCATCGCGGAAAAAGATTGGCGGTGTAAAACGCCATCCCGCTCGGCCCGATGACTGGATCCCAGTAGTAGACGGGTTGCTCCATTCCTTCCTTGGCGGTGATGTCGCCGGTGATGGCGCCCCCGTTGTATTCGATGCCGTACGCAATCGTCGGCCAGCCGTAGTCCTTTCCTTTTCGCGCGATGTTGAGTTCATCACCGCCGCGTGTTCCGTGTTCGATCGCCCACAGTTCGCCAGTGGTTGGATGGAGTGCGGCCGCCTGCGCATTGCGGTGGCCGATCGACCAGATCTCCGGTCGCACACCGTCCTGGCCGACGAACGGATTATCGGTGGGAATTGAGCCATCGCGATTGATGCGGACGAACTTTCCGACCAGGCTGTTCTTGTCCTGCGATTGCATCCGACCAGGGGTGAATGATCGATCGCCCTGGGTCACGAAGAGCGTCTTGTCACGACCGAAGACCAGCCGGCTGCCGAAGTGCGCCCGCGACTCCATCGCGGGAACCTGGTGGTAGATCACGCTCACGTCTTCCACGCGCGGCGCGGCGCCATCCACGAAACGGCCGCGAGCGACCGCGGTGTTGTTGGCGCCCCCGTCCTTCGGCTCTGAAAAGCTCCAGTAGATCACGTTGTTCGTGGCGAAGTCCGGGTCGAGCGCGACGTCGAGCAGGCCGCCCTGCCCGCGGTTGTCGACCGGCGGCAGGCCGGAGACCGGCTCCGACTTCGCGCCGTCAGCACTCACGACACGCAGTCGACCCGGCCGCTCGGTGATGAGCATTTTCCCGTTAGGCAGGAACGCCACGGACCATGGCGTCTCGAGCCCCTCGGCCACGGTCACCACTTCGAAAGCGACGTCGAGCTTTTGTTCCCGGGCGTCGGTCTGCCCGGCAAACGCCGGCCGCTGGGTCCCGCTGTTGGCAGGTCGCCGATCGACTCCCTGGGCTGACCCGCGCTCACAGGCAACCGCGGCCGCGAGCAGCACGGCATATGTCCCTTTGGGTACAAACCTGATCATCGGTTCCTCCGTACGCTGCGTTCAGTTTTCGGCCCGACGTTGCCGCAACATAGCCGCGCGAACAACGTCGCGCCTTCGTCCGTGAATACGCACTGAACCGACCTACGGTTCACTCGTGCGCTCTCGATGTGACGAACCGAGCGAATGAGGCGGCCGGCGGTTCCTATTGTCGTCCGTCGGGCCGGACTGATCGCATTCGTGTGAACGGGAAGCCGTTGCAGCCGGTGCGCGGCGTCGCCCGATTTGCGATCCTGGTCGCCTCGGCTGAGTCAGCCGTCGGGGCCTTGTACGCGCTCATGCAGTAGGCCCATGTCCACGGCGGCATGCCGTCCAGACGCAGCCAATCGACGCGACTCCACAATCCGCCGTCAGCCGGATTCGCAGAGTCGTTCTGTGCGATGAAGTATTGGCCGGCCGCATTCCACTTCACGATGCGATAGCGGGCGCGCGACCCGTGCTGCCATCCAGTGGCGCTGATCGCGTGCGTCGCGTTGTAGTCGTCCGTGAAGGCGCCAAGGACCAGGGGATCCGGCGGCGCCGATGTTCGCGCCAATGGGAGCGAACATCCCGCGGCAAGGACAATGACTGCGGCGGCGCGAATCATGAATGAGTCTGCACTACGTCCTTACTAGAATCCGCCGAAGTGCACTCCGATGCCCATGAGCCTCACCTGTTCCCTGAAGAACTGGCCGTACGGAGATGGCCCCGTGTAGAACTCGGCGAAAATCCCCCAGCGGCGCGCGATCGCGTCGGTGCCGCCCGCCCGGTCATATTCGAATCCGGCCCGGGCACTGATGGCCGGGTCCCAGTCCTGCTCTTCCGACGACTTCACGTCGGCGGCCGCGACAAACCGGAATCCGCCTAACGATCCGAGGGGCAGGATGCGCGGCATCGGCCTGAACTCCACGCCGCCGTGAGCCACGTAGCGGCCGAGGTCTTCCGGCACACGCCGGAACAGCATCTCGCCGCCGCCGTAGAGCCGCAACGGACCGCCGTCGGCCGAGACGATCCACTCCAGCGCCTCGAACGAGAGGTCCTCGCGATCCTGGCGGGTGGGCGGTTCGCGCAGAAGGTACTCATCACCCAGGTGCGAGCTCTGGTGGTAGATCCGCAGCCGTGTCGAGAACCATCCCCGGCGTATGGTCAGCGGAAGGCCAACGATGTAATCCGCGTTCAGCAGGTCGTACGACGGCGTGCCGAGGTCGAACTGGGCGAATACGCCGGCGGTGAGGGAGAGTTGAAGGCCGTCACCAGCCTTCGGTCCGCTCCAGCGTCCAAGGCCGAAGGCATCGCCGATACCGACTGACGCGATGTCCAACTCGACGTCGGTCAGGTTGTCGCCGGACTCGTGGCGCAACAGGCTTACGAATGAACGCGAAGCCTTGGGATCGGCGATCAGCGGACAGAACACGTCGCCGCGCGGCAGTGGGACGTACCCTTTCTGTTCCGCGGTCGGGATGCCAACGCCGCATCGGGCCGGGGCGGAGTCCTGTGCGCCAACGGTTTGGGTGACGACGAGCGCCAGAAGCGGCGCGACGAGCTCGGCGCGTACGAATCGAAACATTATCGTGGGGGTGCGGGGGCTGGCGATCCTACACCTTCGCGACTGTCGCGGGTGGCAGGCAAGAGCGCCAGCGATCGGGTTCGACGAGCCCAGCCTTGGGACAGGCCTGCTATTTCGCCGGCGATTGCGCGCGCAGGCGCCTGACGGAAGCGCGGGCGACATTCGTCAGGCTGTCCAGCGCGCGACGGCGCAGCAGGTGGCCACGCGTCATGACCATCTCGACCTCGGAAACGTGACGGACGTCGTCGAGTGGATTGCGCCGCAGGACGACCAAATCGGCGACGCGACCGGCGGTGACGGAGCCTAACGAATCGGTCGCCCCGAAGTAGCGCGCTGGATTCAGGGTGGCCGTGCGCAGGACCTCGGCGGCTGACATCCCGGCTTGTTGCAGAAGGCCCAGTTCGGCCTGGAGCACCGCACCCGGTACGTACTGTTCGAAAAAATCGGTGCCCGCGAGCATGTGCACGCTGGCGGCGTGCATCGCCCGCACGACACCGGTCCACAGGTTCCACCAGGATTGCGCCGCCTCCTGCTGCCGCGGCGTCCGGGGCGCCGCTTTCACGGCTGGCTTTCGAACCAGTTGACTGTCGACGGCTGATGGAGGCAGGTCGACCACCTCGGTCAGGTGGTGGTGCAGGACGAGCGTAGGCGTGATCCACGTGCCTGACGAGGCGACACGGCTGAAAAATGCCCGGTCTTTCGTCGTGTCGCGAACGGCAAAACGCAGGAGCGTTGGTTCTTCGGGTTTGTGCCGGAGTCGGAGCTTGTACAGCACACGTTGGAGCAGTGTCGGATGGTCGTATTCGCGATAAGAATCGAACAATTTCGTCGCAGGCACTCGTGACACGTGCTCCGACAGGTTGAACAGGTGCTCGTAGCTGCCCCGTCCCGGTGCCGACAGCCAGGTACCCGTGTCGGCGGCCGGTATATGAGCAACGCACTGCAGCTTCGCCGCCGCACAGAGGCCCAGTGTCTGCTTGAACAGGTCCGCCGGATACACTGGCACGAGCTTCACGTATTTCGCACCGGCATGGACACGCGACGTGATGGCCGCCTGCGCCTGGTCGATCGACCAGGACCGCCCGTCTTCCGGTCCAACCTTGTCACCGGCGTGAATCAGGCGTGGCATCGCACCGGGCCGCGACGTGCCGATTGAGTCCATGGCATTGAGCCGCGCTGCGTCTCCGCCAGCATCGCGAACCCCGGTGACACCGTTTGCCAGAAACAGCGAGCCGTAATACTCCACGAGTGTAGCGGCGTCAGGCGCGTCACCCGCGATGTGGACGTGCATGTCCCAGAGGCCGGGAATGACAAATCGGCCCGCGAGGTCAACACTCGTCGCGCCGCGTGGAATCCGCGTCGTCGCGGCAGGGCCGACGTGATCGATTCGTCCGCGGCTGGTCAGGATGGACTGATTCCGAAGCAAAGCGCCGCGCTCCACGTCGACCACGGTGGCGTTGATGAACGCGACGACCGGCTCGTCCTGCGCGCTTGCCGGCGCGACGGGCAGTGTCAACAGCGCCGCTATAAAGAGCGCGTGCACGAATCCGGACCGCATGTGCCCGGTCAGTTGAAAGCGTTCAGTCCCGTGATCGCCTGGCCAAGCACGAGCGAATGGACGTCATGTGTCCCCTCGTAGGTGTAGACGCTCTCGAGGTTCGCCATGTGCCGCATCGACGCGTACTCCGCCAGGACGCCAACCGCGCCTAACAAGCGGCGAGCTTCCCGCGCCACGTCGGTAGCCATCGAGACGTTGTTCCGCTTGGCGAGCGATACCTGCTGGGGCGTCATCGTGCCCGCATCCTTGAGCCGCCCGAGGTGCAGCGAGAGCAGCTGGCCCTGCACGATCCCGGTCAACATCTCCGCCAGCCGCAGCTGCTGGATCTGGAACCCACCGATGGGTCGGTCGAACATTACGCGATTCTTCGCGTACGAGCTGGCTTCCTCGAAGCAGGCCATGGCCGCGCCCACCGCGCCCCACGAGATGCCGAACCGCGCCTGCGTCAGGCACATGAGTGGCGATTTCAACCCGCCCGAGGCGGGGAGGACGGCGTCGGCCGGCAAGTGAACGTCGCTGAAAACGAGTTCGCTCGTGTCCGATGCGCGTAGCGACAGCTTCCCCTTCTGGTCCTTGGCCGTAAAACCCTTCGAGTCGGTAGGGACGAGAAACCCGCGAATCGAACCGGCATCGGCGTCACCATTCGTCTTCGCCCAGACCACCGCGACGTGCGCGGTCGAGCCGTTCGTGATCCACATCTTGGCTCCGTTCAGAACCCACGTGCCGTCCTTCTGCTCCCTGGCCATGGTGATCATGCCGGCCGGGTTCGATCCGAAATCCGGTTCGGTCAGGCCGAAACACCCGATCGCTTCACCCTTGGCCATCTTCGGCAACCAGGCTCGCTTCTGAGCTTCGCTGCCGAACGCGAAGATCGGGTACATCACGAGCGCTCCCTGAACGGATGCGAACGATCGTACGCCGCTGTCGCCCCGCTCCAGTTCCTGCATGATCAGCCCGTACGACACGTTGTTCAGTCCCGCGCACCCGTACTCCTCGGGGAGGTTAGCGCCGAACACGCCGAGTTCCGCCATCTCCGGAACAAGCTCCTTCGGAAAGCGACCCTGGACATAGCAGTCGCCGATGATCGGGAGGACGCGTTCATCCACCCAGCGGCGCACCGTGTCACGAATGGCGCGTTCTTCCTCGGTGAGCGAGCCGTCGATGTTGAAGAAATCTCGTGGCGACATGGTCAGGTTTCAGGTAGGCTGATTCGGAGCCGCTGCGTTAACGAACGTCGGCCGGCGCGGGCTCACAAGGTGTGCGAGCCAGGCGGCGCTTGCGGCCAGGACGGTCGGGTAGAGCAATGTCGCCACGAACAGCGCCCAACCCGGCACACCCATCGCGGCACCTAACGATCCAGCCAGTGTTGCCATCGCGTCACCGCGTAGCGCGGCCATCAGCAACAGGACGGTCCAGGCGAGAAGCCCGGCAGCGGCGGCCGCACGCACAGCCCGTAACGGCCACGCCAGCCCGATCGCCAGCCCAACGGTGATTGCCGCCAGCGTAGGAAACCCGAGCCAGGTTCCAATAACCAGCGTGACGGTGCCGGCCAGAAGGATCGTCATCGACCACTCCGACCGGGCGAAAGTCGCAGCCTGGCGCTCGGGACCAGCGAGATCGTGTCTCGCGGGGCGAACAGCGTGTCGAGCTCACCCTGGCGCCAGAGCGGAATCCGATCCTTGTAGTGACCGCTGATCGGGTTGCCGCTCTGCCCTCCCGGATACGTGCCCCAGGCCCTGATCGAATCACCCAGCTCCACCACCATCCGCCAGCTCGGACCGTGGCCGGCGGTGGACGATGGGTTCAGCGTCCCGGGCCCACCCTGCACCGCAATCCCTCGTTCGGAAAATGCGTCCAGGCCAAGCAGGTGCGTGATGCGCGTCGCACCGACGACGCCCCAACGCCAGCCCCCGCCGGCCGGCGGTCCGTACCGCCTGACGAGTGAATCCCTGGCGGCGACGAGCGACGCCGTGAGAACCGCATCGCGATCTTCGACGATGTCGCTTGTGCGATGGTCGTCCCACCAGGCGCTGGACGAATCCCGCAGCAGGTTGAGGAGCATCGCGCTGCTGGGGGTCGCCACGCGACGGCCATTTTCGGACAGGAGCTCGTCCCACGTCCGCGACGTGAGCTGGCGCATGGCCGCTTCGAACAGCACCGCGTGTTCGTCGTCAGGCACATAACGACGATCCCACGCCGACAGCCACGCCGCCGACGAATCGAGCGCGGGCGTCGAACGGCCCAGCGCCCGGGCGTTGGTCGCAGCCCTGGTGAACCACGGCAGGAAGGCGTCGGCACGTTCGCTGCCGGGATCTGTTTGCCAGCGGCGCATCGTTTCCGGCGTGACGGCGGAATCGCCGCGCAGCAGCCGGTTGATTCGCATCGCGCGCCACGGGTCGAAATCCGTGTCGACGCCGAGATAGTCGGGGTGCGCTTTCGGGTCGATGGGCTCCTGGTTCGCCGACGCGAGGAATCCCTGCGCGGGATTGAGCGACTGCGGATAGCGAGCGAGCGGCCAGAACCCTTGCCAGTCCGTCGCGCTGTGGCTGCCGTCCTGGATCCTGAAACCGCGCGTCGACGCCGGACGAATCGGGAAGTGGGCCGTTGACCTGATGGCGATGCTGCCCTCACGGTCCGCGACGATCATGTTCTGCGCCGGCACGCCGAACCCGTTGGCCATGGTGTCGAGGAACGCGCGCGCCGTGGTCGCCCGCGCCGCATCGAGAAACACCGTTTGGCTCAGCTCCGGTGCGAGAACGGTCCAGCGCATGGATACCCACCGGCCACCGGCGTCATTGGACATCGGGCCGCGATGCGTGAACCGCAACGTGTCGACCGCGACCACTTCGCCCTTTTTCCCGCGGTACGTCTCCACGCGCAGCGCGAGGTCTTTCCAGGTTCCGTCGAGCTGGTACTTCCGTGGATCCTTCGCGTCGTCGACGGTCTCCTCATAGAGGTCGAGGACATCGGCACCCGTGTTCGTGAACGACCACGCCACGTCACGCGTGAACCCGATGATGATGCCCGGCGCGCCCGGAATCGTGACGCCGTACACATCGAGAATCCCCGGAACAACGAGGTGTGCCTCGTACCAGAGACTCGGCAACGACATGTCGAGGTGCGGATCACCGGCGAGCAACGCCTTTCCGGCCGCAGTGCGTCGTGGTGAGACCGCCCAGTTGTTGCTGGCAAAACTCCGACGCGGCTCTCCGTCGTCAGGCAAAGGTGGGATCAGCGCCGTCAGCCTTTTCGCCTCGGCATCGGGCGGTCCTGGCGGCGCGATCGGCCCGAAGTCGTACCGTGGGCCGCCGGCGCCGTTAGGCTGGATGGGCTCGACAATCGGCGTATGGGGCGGAAACAGCGCCGTGGCCGCGGTGTCACCAACAAGCGCAGCGACGGCCACGTACGAGCGCTCCGAATTGCTGAACGCCAGCGTCCAACCCATCCTGGCGAAAAGGTGCATCGTGTTGACGGGGGACCACCGCTCGGGTCGGGCGCCAAGGAGCCGGTATTCGATGGGCCACTGCGCGGGACGCAAGGCATCGATCCAGGCATTCACCCCGTCGGCGTACGCCTGGAGGATGGCCCGCGACCGGGAATCCGAAGGCAGTGCCGCCATGTTCGTTTCCGCCGACGCGGGCAATCCGAGCCGGCGCATCTCCTGGTCGGAGCTGAGTGCCAGGGCGCCGGCCCACTCCGTCAGGCGGCCGGCGGCCGCCCTCGACTGGGCTTCGAGCTGGAACAGCCGGTCGCGCGCGACGACGTAGCCTAACGCGCGAACGGCGTCGGCCTCATTCGTTGCGAAGATGTGCGGCACACCGCGACGGTCATACCAGACGTTCACCGGCGCCGACAGGTTCTCGATCCGGGCCTCGGCCATGTCGGGCACGTCGATCCGCGCGGCACCCCAGGCGCCGTTGACCGGATCTAGCAGCGGAGCGAGGGGAGGAACCGGGCCAACGCCACGCACGCCAATCCATGACCCGCCAACAAGGCCGGCCACGGCAAGGATCGTGAGGAGGGTGCGACGCATACGACAAAAACTAAGCTGAGTTGTGAGTACTGGGTGCTAGGGCGATTTGCTGGAACTGGAGCTCGATGCTGGAACGGCGAGCCACCCAGCTCCAGTTCCCAGCAACCAGTTCAAGCACCTAGTAATCAGGACTCAGCATGTCTTCGGAAGACCTGCCTTGGCCCCTCGCCCAACGCGCGGTCAGCGGACGACCACACCAGGGTCTTCACTTCGATTTCCCGTGGACTGATCGTGACTTCATTCACGGAAGACGGTCGTCCGCCGCGCGACCGATTCGACACCGTGCCCGCCGTCGAGATCACCGTGCCGCGGCGCGTATGTTCCACGACGTGAATTGCTTCCTGGTGATCGTGACCGCAGCAGACCAGATCGACCCCGATGTTCGCAAAAGCGCCGAGGATTCGACGGGTGTTCTTGAGGCCATGGCGACCGGACAGTTCACCTTTCACTGGATTGTGGTGCATAACGATCACGCGCGCATCGCCCGGCGGCGAGGCCTCGAATTCCCGCTCGGCCCGCTCCACCTGGCTCGGCCGGAGATCCCCGATGATCGAGATGTCGCGCATGTTCCAGGTCAACGTCCGTCCACTCACGCCTTGTGCCGTGTTCAACCCGACGAATGTCGCGCCCGGCACACGAAGCACCGGCTCGAGGTCCCGGCTCACGTACCGGCGATACGGCTCGTAGATCGTTTTCGACCCGCGAATCATCATCGGCGAGCGCCACCAGGCAACGTCATGGTTTCCCGGTACCGTGATCACCCGGCTTACGCGCGCCGCGTCGCGCAGGAAGACGCTCGCCCGCTGGAACTCTCCGGCGCGCGCGCGTTGCGAGAGGTCACCGCTCACGGCAACGACGTCGTAGGCGTGACGCGTGATGTGTTCCTCGATCGCTTCGATCATCGATGCGTCGACCGGCCTGCCAAAGTGCAGGTCCGACACGTGAAGGATGCGGACAGGGTTCACTGGACCAATGCCCGCTTGCCCGTCTGCCTGTTTGCCCGAGTCACGCGATGTGAGCGATCACGGCGTCCGCGAACTCACGCGTGGTCGCCGTACCGCCAAGGTCTCGCGTGAGCACCTTTCCAGCGCGAATGACCGCTTCGAGCGAACGGCGAATCCGGTCGGCCCGGAAGCGATCGCCGACGTGATCGAGCATGAGACAGGCGGCGAGGATGAGCGCGCCGGGATTGGCAATTCCCTGACCGGCGATGTCGGGCGCCGTGCCGTGTACCGCTTCGAAGATCGCCGCGTCTTTTCCGATGTTCGCGCCGGGTGCCAGACCCAGGCCACCGACGAGTCCTGAGACGAGGTCCGACAGGATGTCACCGAACATGTTGGTCGTGACGATCACGTCGAAGCGATGCGGGTCGAGCACGAGCTGCATGGCGGCAGCGTCGACGATGCGCTCGTCAAACGCCAGCTTGCCCTCGTACTCCTTGCTGACCTTCTGCCCCACGGAACGAAAGAGTCCCTGCGAATACTTCAGGATGTTCGCCTTGTGGACGAGCGTGACTTTCTTACGCCCGTGGCGCAGCGCGTATTCGAACGCGTAACGCATGATTCGCTCTGAACCGACGCGCGTTATCAGCGCGATCGACTCGGCGGCAGCCTGGGGATCGTCACCGATCCGGATGTGGTGCTCGAGTCCCGCGTACAGGTCCTCGGTGTTCTCGCGAATCAGGACGATGTCGACGCCTTCGTAGCGGCCTCCGGGCACGATGTCACGCGCCGGCCGCACGTTCGCGTAAAGGTCGAAGGTCTGCCGGAGCGCCACGTTCACCGAGCGGTATCCTTCGCCGATCGGCGTCTCAAGTGGTCCTTTCAACGCGAGACGCGTGCGCTTGATGGAGTCGAGCGTCTCGTCAGGCATGGGCGTGCCCTTGTCGCGGACGCCGGCAGCGCCTGCAACCTGGCGATCCCAGTCGAAGCTGGCGCCGGCGGCTTCGAGGACCGACACCGTAGCGTCCGTGATGTCCGGCCCGATGCCGTCACCGGGTATGAGCGTGCAGGTGATTGGCATGTCGTTCTATCTGGGCACAACAAGATCGGCGAATCGTCGCGCGACGTCGGTGCCTATCGAGGGAGTGAATTCCGTCGCATCCGGGCCGACGATGTCGCCGATGAACACCAGTTTTGACCCGCGAACGTCGAGTACGGCCATGCGGAGGACCGCGCGACCTGTTCCCGCCGCGCTGCCCGGCTCGAAGCGCACCTCAACCGGAACCAACGCGTGTCGCGCGTCGTGGAACCCGGCCAGGGTGCGGAGTTGGCCCGCCACCGGCTCAGGGATCTCGGCGTCGCGTTGTCGTTCGAGGTATCGGACCGCATCGCCGGCGCGCACGTCGGCCGGATTTGTGGCGTAGAGGGGATTTCGCCGCGCGGTCTGCGCAAGCTTACTCGCCAGCGCCCACGAGGTCAGGCCGCGGTCGCGCACCGCCGACTCGAGCGCCGAGTCGATGGACGCGAGAAACGCGCGTCGATCACCGACCTTCGCGGCCCAGCCCATCGCGTCACCACTGCGAAGGCTCTGCGTTGGCAGGACAATCAGCGGCATGGACGCAAAGGAGTTGAGCGGTGCGTCAGTGACAGGCGCGGGTGTGGGCGCAGCTCGGGCCCCGCCGCAACCGGTCAGGGCGATAACTGCGATGAGGAGTCGTCGGGTCACGAGGGTGTCGTAAGGAAACGGAAAGCTAAGTGGGCCACGGACTTCGGAAAACCCGAGCACGAGCAATCCGGACTGGACTTATCCCCCCCGGCATGCACCTTCTGGCGGACACGGCTGACTTGAAGCCTCAATTGCTCCGAGTGGTGCCGAGTCACGAGTCACGAGTCACGACATTGCAAACCTCCGATCGCCTCGCCGCCGCTCTCCAGGGCCGCTACACCATCCAGCGTGAGCTGGGGTCGGGCGGTATGGCGACCGTCTACGTCGCGCACGACGTGCGGCACGATCGCGAGGTCGCGGTAAAAGTTCTGCATCCCGACCTCGGCGCGGTACTCGGCAGCGAACGTTTCCTGAGCGAGATCAAGACCACGGCGCGGTTGCAGCACCCTCACATCCTGCCGTTGCTCGACAGCGGCGACGCCGACGGATTGCTCTTCTACGTGATGCCGCTGGTCGAGGGACAGACCCTGCGGCAGAAGCTGGAGCGCGAACGGCAGTTGCCCATCGATGAAGCGCTGCGGATTGCGACCGAAGTGGCCGGAGCTTTGGACTACGCCCATCGCCACAACGTCATCCATCGCGACATCAAGCCCGAAAACATCCTGCTGCACGACGGCCGCGCGGTCGTCGCCGATTTCGGGATCGCGCTCGCCGTCACCGTGGCCAGCGGGACGCGCATGACGCAGACCGGCCTCTCGTTAGGTACGCCGCAGTATATGGCGCCCGAACAGGCGATGGGAGAGAAGGTCATCGACGCCAGGGCCGACGTCTACGCGTTAGGTGCCGTGACGTACGAGATGTTGACGGGTGAGCCGCCTTTTAGTGGAGCTACTGTTCAGGCTATCGTCGCCAAAGTGCTCACCGAAAAGCCGATGAGTCCCTCAGCGGTCCGCGACACCGTGCCGCGTCACGTCGAGGCGACAGTAGGCAAGGCCCTCGCCAAACTGCCTGCGGATCGCTTCGCGACAGCGGCGCAGTTCGCGGAAGCTCTCGCTCGGCCAGCGATGACAGCGGAGTTGACGAGCTCCGTTGCCGCCTCCCAGGCGTCGACACCGGGTTGGCGACGATACCTGGCCGCCACACCAGCCGTGTGGACCGCCCTCGCAATCGCAGTCGTGCTCGCGATCGGCAGCAGGTTCTCCCGCGGCACCGTAACGACAGCCCGACCGTCGCCCGTTGGTCGATTCTCCATCAGCCCCGGCGCGAACGTTACCCTGGCAACGGTTCCCGCGCTTGCCATTTCGAGAGACGGCAGCCGAATCGTCTACACCGCATTCGACTCAGCGAGGCGACGCCATCTTTTCATCCGGTCACTCGATCGGCTGGATCCGTTACCAGTCCCGGGCACCCTCTTCGCCCAATCGGCGTTCTTTTCGCCCAGCGGCGACACGCTTGGATTCCTTCAGGACGAGAAGGTTCGTTTCGTACCGCTGCGCGGTGGAGCCGTCGTGACGGTTTGCGACTGGCCGAGCGGTGGTGGCGCACAGATGGCCAGCTGGGGCGACGATGGAACCATCGTCTTCACGGCGAGTGGCAAACTTTATCGCGTGAAGGCAACGGGTGGTCCCGTCGAACTCCTTGCCTCCGCACCTGAGCAGACCGCGCTGATTCGGCCACACTGGCTTCCCGGTGGGCGCGCCGTACTTGCGGTCGTCTCTGGCCCAATTGGCCGAATTGTCGCGATCCAGCCGGGTGATACAACCCTCAAGGATGTCCTGTCCGATGGCGATTTCCCGCAGTATGTCGACGACGGCGCGCTCGTCTTCGGCCGCAGCGACGGGACGATCTACACCGTTCCCTTTGACGCCAAGAAGGTTGAGGTCACGGGTTCGCCGGAGCTTCTGTCGGACAAGATAATGATCAGCGGGCCGACGATCTCGAGGTTCGCGGTGTCGCGTACCGGGACGATCGCACACCTGTGGGGCACCCCGTCAGCGCGGGAGCTCGTCATTGTCGATCGCGCGGGCGCCGTGGTGCGTACCCTGCCTGACGACCGACTGTACCGGTTTCCGCGTTTCTCCCCCGACGGCCGCTCCCTCTCCTTCCATATCGAAACCCGGGGCGGGATCAGTGGCGACATCTGGCGCTACTCGCTGGACGATGGTGGACTGATGCGCCTGACGACGGACAGCGTGAGTGGGCAGCCCGAGTGGGATCCTGATGGGAAGTCCCTGGTTTACCTCAATCGCGGCGCGCTGAGGCGAATAGCGGCCGACGGGAGCACTCCGTCGAGTCCCGTGCTGCAAAGATCAAACCTGATCTTCGAGTCGCGCATAACGCCGGACCGTCGTATGATCGTCTTCCGTGAAGACGCCAACGCGGAGAATCGCGACATCTATGTGGCCCTTCTCGATAGTCCGGATGTGGTTCGTCCACTGCTCACCACAACATTCGACGAGAAAGGCTTCGCACTCTCGCCCGACGGCAAGTGGCTGGCATATGTCTCGAACGAAACCGGTGCCGACGAGGTGTACGTCCGCCATTTGAGCGTGACGAGCGCCAGGTGGCCGGTTTCGCGAGGCGGCGGTCGTGAAGCGCGGTGGGCCGGCAACGAGATCTTCTATCGTGTTGGCGATTCGACCATGGTCACCAGCATTGCCCTTGGCGCGGAGCCAGGCATCGGCAGCCCGCGACTGCTGTTCGTCGGCTCGTACGCTTCAACGGCGTTCGAACCACTGTACGACGTTTCACCCGATGGCCGCCGCTTTGCCTTCGTGCAGAACCGCGATACAGGCGGAACGCAAATTGCACTCCTTCTGAACTGGACCGCGAACTGGAAAGCCCGCCAACGGCACTGAGCCGGGCCGGCCTAACGAATTACTGTCCCCGTATCGCGCGGCAGCATGAGCATTCGGTGCGCCCGGATCGGCGCGATTCCGTTCGACATGAACCGCTCGTGGAACGCCCGCAGGCTGAACGCCTCGCCCCTTTTCAGCAGGTAGTCGTCGCGGAGCTTCAGGATTCCGCGCTTTCCCAGGAAGTACCCGCCGTACGTCGGATCATACACCGCGCGTTCGGCTTCGCGTTTGGCCGCCGGCGCAGCGACGTACGCCTGTTCCTCGAAGCAACGCTGGGCATCGGCGAGCGCCCACTGCTTCGTGTGAACGCGAATGCCTGAAAGGAGCCTGCAGATTCTCGTTAGGGCGTCGCTGAGCTGGGCCAGCCGGTAGCGCGGATCGTTGTTCGCGAATCCTTCATCCAACACCATCTGTTCGGCGTAGTGCGCCCAGCCATCCTGGCCTGACGAGGGCTGCGGGAACGGATTCAGCCCGATCCAGATCCGCCGAACCTTCCCCGGAGTCCGCCTCATGTAGATCGAGTGCAGCCAGTGACCAGGCATCGCCTCGTGCGCCGAGGTGTTCTCCAGCGAGGCGTAGTTGTACCGCTCCAGCCAGGCATCCGCTTCCGCCTTCGGCATGTCGAGTGGCGGCTCGGTGATGCGGTAGATGCTCTTGACCGGCGTCTTTTCCATCGGCGGTGACGCGTGCATCGACGCAAAGCCGATGTCGAACGGTAACGCGGCCTCCACCACGACGTGCTCGTCAGGCGGTAGCGACGCAATGCCCTTCCGCTCCACAAATGCCGACAACGAGTCGACGGTGACGCGCGTCGCGGCGACCACGCCGCCGGGTGGCGGATGATTTCGTCGTACCTCTCGCCAGACCTCGAGTGGATTGCGTCCCGGTGCCAGCCGCGCCGCAGCGGCGCGAAACTCTTCCTGGGCCGTGCGCAATTCCCGCTCGCCAATCGCCAGCATCGTGTCGAGCGGCGTGTCAATCATGTCCTCCGCCAGATACCGGCGAGCGACATGTTCGCCGCCGATCGCGATATCACCAGTCGCATTCGGCACCACAACAGTCTCGAGCCAATCGACCCACGCCGTCACTTTCGGGATGGCGGCATCCGCGGCGGCGCGGAGCGAGTCCCGCAGGGCGCTGTTCGAATCGGACGCGAAGGCCAGGTCGAGGTCGCGGCCGAGCATGCCGACGGCGCCGCGCATCATCGTCACCCCACGCTCGGCGAGAAGTCTGGGCGGGTTGTCGAGGTTCGCGCGACCAGCGTCGAGAAGTTCCGAGACCCGCGACAGTTTGCTGATGATCCGACGCATTCGCACCGGCGCCGGATCGCTCTCCATCGCCATCAGGTTGTGCACGCCGTCGGAAAGCGCCGACGCGTACAGCATCGGGTTCCGTCTCCAGTTCTGCAGCGTCTCCTGTTCGAGCAACCAGCCGTCAATAATCCCGAGCAGGATCAGCCGGTCGACTCGTTCGTCCGGCGTCAACGCGGTCGTGTCGAAGCCAGTCAGCGTTTCCGCGTCACGCTTGAGCGCGGCGATTTGGTCGGCGATTCCTGACGCCGTGAAGTCATCCAGACCGTCGTCGTGTTGATGCAATCCGTTCCCGGCCGCGATCGACGGATGCCGCCGGGCGAAGTCGTCGAGATACCGGTCGACAAAGGCGGCGAACGATGGCTGGTTCTGCTCGCACGCCAGCGCAGCCGTCGTCAGGCAGAACAGGAGGGTCGAACGCAGTCGCCGGGTCATCGCCAGCTCGCAGTGTGTCGGGGCCATCTCGAAACGTCGCCGGGCCAAACAGTAGTTGGCGGGACCGTACGCGCCATAGGTGCGAAATACGGAAATGGTCGTTGACCACTCGAAAACCAGCGCCCATGTTCTGCGGTCACCCTGTCCGGCCCAGCACCAGCACCAGCATCAAGCACAAGCATGCAGGACCAGCAGCAGCAAGGAGCAATCAGTACGCAGCGGCGCACTGCTTCAGCCGCTCTCGCCTCAACCTACTGACATGCCAAAGCCTCTCTCCATCCTGATCTGGGTCCTGATTTCACTCGCCGGAGCCGGCGCGTTTGGCGTCCTCGGCCTCGGCCGCGGTGAACAGGTCAGCGCCGCATGGCTGTTGACAGCCGCCGTCTGCACGTACCTCGTGGCGTTCCGCTTCTACAGCAAGATCATCGCCGCCAAGGTCTTCGCGCTCGACGCGAATCGGGCGACACCGGCGGAGCGGCTCAACGACGGCCGCGACTATGTGCCGACGAACCGGTGGATCGTGTTCGGGCACCACTTCGCCGCCATCGCCGGGCCGGGCCCACTCGTCGGCCCTACGCTCGCCGCACAGTTCGGGTTCCTCCCCGGCGCCATCTGGATCATCGTCGGCGTCGCCCTCGGCGGCGCGGTCCAGGATTTCGTGATCCTCTGTTCCTCACTCCGACGGAACGGAAAGTCGCTCGGCCAGATGGCGAAGGAAGAGATCGGGCCGGTGGCGGGTTTCACGGCGCTGGTCGCGGTGCTGGGCATCATGATCGTCCTGATCGCGGTGCTGGCGCTGGTGGTCGTCAATGCGTTAGGCGAGAGCCCGTGGGGAATCGTCACGGTGGGCCTCACGATTCCCATTGCGCTGCTCATGGGAGGCTACATGCGGTGGATCAGACCCCACCGCGTCCTCGAGGCGACCGCGATGGGTCTCGTCCTGCTGTTCGTCGCCCTGTTCCTCGGCCGCTGGGTGTCCGAGAACCCATCACTGGCGCCGATGTTCACGCTGAGCCGCGCCAGCATCGCGATCCTGATCATGGTGTACGGCTTCGCGGCATCGGTGCTGCCGGTCTGGTTACTCCTGGCGCCGCGCGACTACCTGTCCGCGTTCGTGAAGATCGGCGTCGTGTTCGCGCTCGCGCTCGGCGTCTTGATCGTCCTGCCGCCCATGCAAATGCCGGCCGTGACCCAATTCATCGACGGCACGGGACCGGTCTTCGCCGGCAAGCTCTTCCCGTTCTGTTTCATCACGATCGCCTGTGGAGCAATTTCGGGATTCCATTCGCTCATCTCGTCAGGCACGACACCCAAGCTGCTGCAGCGCGAGCCGGACGCGCGATTCATCGGCTACGGCGCGATGCTGACGGAATCACTGGTCGCGATCCTGGCCCTTATCGCGGCCTGCGTGCTCACGCCGGGTGAGTACTTCGCGATCAACTCGCCCGCGGCGATCATCGGCACATCTCCGGAATCGGCGGCGGAAGCGGTCCGCAACTGGGGATTTGTCCTCGATCCGACGCAGTTCCGGGAACTGACATCGAACATCGGTGAAGAGCGCCTGTTGTCCCGCACGGGCGGCGCGCCGAGTCTGGCCGTGGGCATGGCCCACCTGTTTTCGAGGGTACTGGGCGGGCCAACAGCGCTCGCGCTCTGGTACCACTTCGCGATCATGTTCGAGGCATTGTTCATCCTGACGACGCTCGACGCCGGCACGCGCGTCGGTCGCTTCATGTTACAGGACCTGCTGAAACACGTCTGGGCACCGCTCGGGAAAGTCTCGTGGTACCCGGGCGTGGTGCTCACCAGCGGCCTGTTCGTCATGATGTGGGGGTATTTCCTCTACCAGGGGGTCATCGACCCGTTAGGCGGCATCAATACGCTGTGGCCGCTGTTCGGCATCGCCAACCAGTTGCTGGCGACCGTCGCGTTATGTGTCGGCACGACGGTGATCATCAAGATGGGGAAGGCGAAGTACGCGCCAATCACGCTTGCCCCGCTCATCTGGCTCGTGATCGTCACCATGACGGCGGGATACCAGAAGATCTTCTCGCCCATTCCAAGGCTCGGGTTCCTTTCGCACGCGAGTCTCTTCGAATCGACACTCGCGGCGGGGAATCTGCCGGCGGGTGTCGCCACCGCCGAAGCGGCGCAGCGCTTCATTCTGAACGACCGGATTGACGCGGCAGTGGCGGCGTTCTTCATGATCTCCGTCATCATCATCATCGCCGGCAGCGCGAAGGAGTGGTACAAAGTCGTGTCGGGCCGGATTCCAGCGGTGTCGACCGAGATACCGTTCGAGCCGAGGGTGGCAGTGGCTGGCGACTGACGCCGTTCGGTACGTTAGGCTGGGCCTTGACCAGTCCCGAAACCATAAGAGGACGCCGTAAGAGCACGCCGTCAGAGCACGCCGTCAGAGCACGCCGTCAGAGCACGCCGTCAGAGCACGCCGTCAGAGCACGCCGTCAGAGCACGCCGTTAGAGCACGCCCGTCTTTGACCACCCCGTTGTCAGAAGCCCACATAGTCATCACGGGCGCCGGGCCCGCCGGCTCCGCGGCGGCGAGACTGCTCGCCAGCTGGGGACTCGACGTCGTCGTGCTTGCCAGGCGCCCGAGCAGCGACCGTGCGCTCGGGGAGTCGCTGCCACCCAGTGCGCTCGCGTTGATCGAGCGCATCGGGTTCTCGGCCCTGGACACGAGCGGGGCACTGCGTGCGACGGGCAACACCGTGCGCTGGGGCAATGATGCCGAACGCGTGGAGCGATTCGCCGCGGGGCTGCACGGATACCAGGTGGATCGCGCAATCTTCGATGCGTTCCTTGCGCGCGAGGCGGCTGGCGCCGGCGCTGACGTCAGGCTTGGCGCCAACGTCATGCGCGTCACCCGTGATCGACCCGCGACCGTCACGTACGAGCAGGATGGAGAGACGAGAACGCTGCGTGCCGACTGGATCCTGGACTGCTCCGGACGAACCGGCGTCATCGCGCGAGACGGCTGGCGTGTCGCCGACGACGCTGCACGGACGACGGCGATCGTCGGCGTCTGGGAACGCGACGACCCGTGGCCGACGGCAGACCCCACGCACACAATCGTCGAAAGCACGGCAGATGGGTGGGCCTGGTCGGTTCCCGTGTCTGAGCGGCGACGATACGTCACCCTCATGCTCGATCCGAACATCACGTCGCTTGCCAGTCGGAGTGAACTGACGGCCTCATACACGAAACTCCTCGGGCGGACTCGCACCCTCTCCGCCCTCGTTGACGGCGCGCGACTCGATGGAGCCGTGTTCGCGCGGGATGCTTCGCCGTACCATGCCCGGCTGTACGCGGATCAGGGCACACTACTCGTCGGCGACGCGGCGTCCTTCGTCGACCCGTTGTCGTCTTATGGAATCAAGAAAGCCCTGGCCTCCGCCTGGCTGGCGAGCGTGTGCGTCCACTCGATCCTGACGAACTCCGCTGTCGAACCTGCGGCACTCGAGCTGTTCAACACACGCGAGCGCGCCATGCACGACACGTTGCGAAGGGCAGCGGCGACGTTGGCGCGAGATGCAGCCGGTTCGCATCCGACGGCGTTTTGGGAGACGCGCGCCGGCACCTCGGCGAGCGACACCCAAGGGGCGTTCGAGCCCGACGTCTCGCAGCTGCGGACCGATCCAGACGTGCTTCGCGCGCTCGAGGAACTGCGGTCGCGTGACGCGATCCACCTGCAGCCCACACCGTCCGTCCAACGCGTCGGCCGTCCCACGGTTCGCGGTAACCGTGTCGTGGTCGAGGACCACCTCGTCGTCCCCACGTTTCCCGAGGGTGTTCGTTATGTACGCAATATCGACCTGCTGAAACTCAGCGAGCTGGCCTCATCACACGGAGGTGTGCCCGACTTGTTCGAGGCCTACAACAGGGCGGCTTCCCCTGCACTGCTGCCGGACTTCCTGGGCGCGTTATCGCTTCTCCTGGGGAAAGGCTTTCTCGAGTGGGGAGTCGGTAGCTGAAGGCAGGGCGATTGCGCTGATAGGTCAAGACACTTTGAGCGCGGAGGCGCGTCGAGGCAGCGCCGAGGAGCGCGAAGGACTACACGGCTTCAGCAAGGTTGAATGCGTTGTTGGTTTCCTGCGTACATGCTCTGTTGTCTGGTCTGATGGGTTGCCTTCCTCAGCGTAGCTTCGCGCTTCCTTCGCGCGCCTCCGCGTTCAAAAGCTTTTACCGCGAAATCCGGACGGGTCGTCACATCCAAAGTGCCGACTGAGAAGAACTTGCTTGACATAACGCTGGAAACCGCCGCATATGTCTGACATGCATCTGCGACTGGTTGGTGCTGGCTTCCTTGCCGCGATCTCGACGGCGTCAGCGCAAGGCGGGAGCCGAGACACGACAACCGGCTTCGAGATCCGGGACTCGCTCACGATCGCGAAGTGCGCGCGGTGCCACGCCAGGGATTCGACGGGCAAGTATCTCGGACGGCTTTCCTACCTGCGCAAGACGCCCGAGGGGTGGGAGACGTCCGTCCGACGTATGATGACGCTGCAGAAGGTGGACGTCGCGCCGGCTGAAGCACGCGCGATCGTTCGCTTTCTCGCGGACAACCTCGGCATCGCGCCGGCGGAGCTGCGGCCGGGTCGCTGGGAACCGGAGCGTCGCGTCGTCGACTACCGCTACACCGCCGACACGCGCACCGAGACGACATGCCGGGCGTGCCACACGATGGGTCGAGTGATCACGCAGCGGCGGACGCGCCCCGAATGGGAGCTGCTGGTCGCAATGCACCGCGGCTACTACCCGGGCGTCGACAATCAGGGGTTCCGACGCGGCGGACCGCCTCCTCCTGATAGCGCCGGCGCTCCGCATCCAATGGATCTCGCGATCACGCACCTCGCGCGCGCGTTTCCGTTGCGCACGCCGGAATGGGCCGCGTGGTCTGCGACGATGCGTCCACCGCCGATTGAGGGAACCTGGATTCTGAGCGGGAGCGAACCGGGGAAAGGCCCCTTCTATGGTAGGGTGACCGTCACGAACGCGGGGCGCTCGGAGTACACGACGCGAGCCACATATCGGTATGCGCGCTCGGGGCAAACGGTGACGCGCGATGGGCGCTCGACCGTCTACACGGGCTTCCAATGGCGCGGTCGTTCCGCGGCTGGCGGCCAGCAGTGGCGAGAAGTCGTGTTCGTCGAGCCGGGATGGCAGGAGATGTCCGGCCGATGGTTCCGCGGTGACTACGACGAATTCGGGATCGACGTGACACTGCGCCGGATGACTCCGGCGATCGTCGCGCTCGGTGTGTCTCCCAATGGGCTTCGCACCAACGCGGCCGGACAGGAGCTCACGATCTTCGGAGCCAACCTGCCTAACACCGCGCAAGCCCTGGCGCTCGATCTCGGGCCCGGGGTTCGTCTTGAACGCGTCGTTCGCGCGTCCCCCGATTCTGTGTCCGTACAGGTGGCGGTGGATTCGAACGCGAGCATCGGCTTGCGCGATGTCTTCGTCGCGGGAACGTCCCTGAGCGGCGCCGTCGCGGTGTACGACAAGATCGATCGCATCCGCGTGCTTCCGAAGCACGGAATGGCGCGCGTCGGCGGCGTGAACTTCCCGAAGCAATTCGTGCAGTTCGAGGCCTTCGCCTACCACGATGGGCTCGATCGCAGGCCGGAGACCGCCGACGACCTCGACCTCGGCGTCGTTCCGGTGACGTGGGGGCTGGAAGAGTACGCGGTCACGTTCGACGACGACGACATCAAGTTCGTCGGCAACATCGATCGCAGTGGACTCTTCACGCCTAACGTCGACGGCCCCAACCCGCAACGAAGCGGGCAACGCAACAATGTCGGCGACGTCTGGGTCGTGGCGACATACACTCCCACCGGCGCTGGTGCCAAACCCATGAAGGCACGGTCCCTTCTGGTTTCGACGGTCCCGCTCTACATGCGCTGGGAGCCCTGGCGCGTCGACGATGCAAATACGCCAGCGCGGCCAGTCCCGGTGCCGCGGCGATGACAACACTCGCGCGCGGGGAGTTCCACCAGTTCCACGGTGATGGGGCAGACTACCTCTACCTCGTGCCGTCTGCGGGCGTCGTGAAGCTGGACGACACGACACGCGCGGTGCTCGAGGCGCTGGGCGAGCGGGAAACACCGGCGCGCGATCTGGCGACACAAGTCGCGTCGTTCTTCCCGATCGCGGATGTGCGTTCGGCGATCGAAGAGCTGCTGACGGTGCGTGCCATTCGCACGGTGGAAGCACCGCCGCCTCCGCCGCCGGCCCAGACGGTCGTGGCCGAAACGAAGAAGAAGCGGAGCATTCCGCTCAGTACGCTGGTGCTCAACGTCACCAGCAAGTGCAACCTGTCGTGCGGCTACTGCTACGAGTACGGCGAGGACAAGATCGTCGAGGCGAAGACGAAGCCGCGCTTCATGAGCGAGGAGACCGCGAAGCAGAGCGTCGACTTCATGTTTTCGGAATCAGGGGACATGCCGGTCGTGAACCTGACGTTCTTCGGCGGCGAGACACTCCTGAACTTCAAGATGCTCCAGTCGTCGCTCGCGTATGCGAACGAGAAGGCAAAGACACTCGGCAAGCGCGTCAATGCGAGCCTGACGACCAACGCGACGCTGTTGCGCGATGAGGTCATCGACTGGATGGTGGACAACGACGTCGGCGTCACCGTGTCGATCGACGGCGCGAAGGACCAGCAGGACAAGCACCGCGTTTTCGCCAACGGCATGGGCAGTTATGACGTGATCCGGCCGCGCATCGAGCTGTTGCTCAAGCGCCACCGCAAGCGCCCGATCGGTGCGCGTGTCACGCTCACGGGGCAGAACCTGGACGTGATCGGGATCTACAAGCACCTGTTCGACGAGATCGGCTTCTGGGAGGTCGGCTTCGCGCCGGTGACAACGTCCTGGCAGCGCGACTATGCGATCGAAGAAGCAGGGTTCACGAAGATGCTGCAGCAGTTTCAGCAGCTCGCGTTCGAGTATCGCGACTCGGTGCTGTCGGGAAAACATCACGGATTCTCCAACGTGCGGGACACGGTGGAGGAGATTCACAAGGGGATGAGCAAGTCGCACCCGTGCGGCGCGGGCTTTGGTCTGCTCGGCGTTGCGACCGACGGCGATGTAGCGCTATGCCATCGTTTCGCGGGCTCCGATTCGCACAAGATCGGAACGGTCTTCGACGGGGTGGACCGGTCAGGACAGGAGGAGTTCCTCGCCAGGCACCACATCGACCTCAAGACCGATTGTTCGCGGTGCTGGGCGCGTCCCCTGTGCGCCGGCGGTTGCTACCACGAAGCGCATACACGATACGGGTCCACCGAACGGCCAAACCTGCACTATTGCGAGTGGATCCGGGCGTGGACGCACACCTGTCTCGAAGTGTACGGGAGTTTGGCGGAGAGAAAGCCGGAGTTCCTGAACCAGTTGGCCTAACGACGGGACCCCCATGCGTCATCTGACATCGATCAATCAGAAGGCGAAACGCATCGAAGCGCTGCACGACAACGACGTCGTCGCGTTGCAGGGCGCGCCGCCCGCGGCGACGGGGCCCTTCGTCCCCATGGGATGCTCGTTCATCTTCGCCCCCGGTTGGGAGGTCGATTCGACCGGAGGCACCGCCGGCCTCTGCCAGCCGGTCGAGCGCGATCTGTTCGACTGCCACCTGACCTGCTTCTGGCCCGCCCACGTACCTGATCTCTACAACCACGCGCCCGAGTGGACGGCTAAGTGCGCGACGGCCCAGAAGGACTGGCGCAAGATCGATCTGGTGTTCCCGTGAGAAGCTTCCGGCTGGCGGCAGCTATCCTGCTGGTCGCGGCTCCGGCCATTCGGGCGCAGCAGCTTCCGACACCGGCGCCCTCCGGCACGTTCTATATCGGCACGTATGCAAAGAAGATCATGGTCATGGACGAAGCGACCATGCGAATCACCGATTCCATGCCGGTTTCCATCGGCATTCCAATCGGCATGCAACTCTCCTACGACCGAAAGCACTTCTACGTCCAGGAGCCGCGTTTCGAGAGCGTCGAGATCTTCGACATCGCAACGCGCAAGCCGCTCGGCACTTTCACCCTGTCGTCCGGCAATCGCACCGTGCGCCTCAGTGGGATGAACGTCGATCCCACGGAGCGGTTTGCGGTGATGGTGGTGAAGATCTTTACGAAGCGAGCAGACCGTTTCGAGATCAGTACGCCGAAGCTGCTGAAGTACGATCTCGCCACGCGCACGGTAACGGATACCATCCCGTGGCCGCGTGGCGAGGAGCGCGACTTCGCGTCGATCATGTTTTCCCCGAACGGCGAGAACATGTACTTCTTCACGGGCGAAGACGTCCTGATCTACGATACGAAGACGCTCAAGCAGGTCGAGCGCTGGGAAATTGCGCGCGCGTTCTCCGAGGAGGGTTTTGGCCGCCTGCCGACGTCATTCGGAACGCAGCTGTACGAGGAGCCGGGCTACTTCACCAGCCTGTTCCGCGTCACCGATCCGGTGAACCGGCGTGCGCTGATGGGAATCGCGCGGACGAACCTCATGCAGCGCACCATCGACTGGTACATGCTTGGTCCGCCCGGTCCGTCCGCTCCCGGAGGCATCACACTCGCCCCAGGCCGCAAGCGTGCGTATGGGTTGGTGCAACAGGTCGGCAACTGGCAGTACTGGACCTTCGATCTCGAGAACAAGCGCGTGCTCGGAAAGGTCGAGTTCAAGGGCCGCCCGCGTATGAGTATTACCGCCGGGACTGACGGCAAGGTCATTTATCTCCACGGCGCGGGAGGTACGATGGACATCCGCGACGTCAATTCATTCAACCTCATTCGTACCATCGAGCTGCCCGGCGACATGACGGGCTTTCTCCTCCTCCCTCCCGGTCCGGGACCGACTCGGCCGGGGTTCTAGGTCAGGGCTCTTGTCCAGGTCGAGGTGAGGTTCGAGGGTTCTTTGAGGTGATGCACACGGAAACTTCAAAAGCTCTTCACCACGGAGGTCAGGGGGACACGGAGGAACATCTGAGTGTTACCGGGTGACTCACGCCCAGCAGCACTCCCGATAGTCCCGTTGGCATTGGTATTCCGGGGGGGCTGTTTGATTTCATTCTGTCTTCTATATCAGCCGTGGTGTTTTGTCTTTCTGAGACCGCATCTACCTCAGATAGCCCTCCGTGTCCCCCGTGTCCTCCGTGGTAAAAGGCTGTTCTCCTTGCCCTCTGCAACCCTCTCATTTGGGAGACGAGCCTAATTGAGCACCGGGCAACTGGAAACCGGAGGCCAATGGACCGCGGGACAGTCCACCACTGCTGACGTTAGGCGACTGCTCTCCTACATTAAGCCGTACTGGCCGCGTATGGCTCTCGTGCTCGCACTCACCCTCGCGAGCACCGGCGTATCGCTGTTCGTCCCGTACCTCTATCGGGGACTCGTCGACAACGCGCTGATCGGCCGGGACACACTGGAGTTGGTGCGCATCGTCTCGCTGTTTCTCGCGCTCACCGCGGCGACATATGTGCTCAACGTGGTGAGCGGGTTGAGATACACGCATGTCTCGGCGGACATTCTCTTCGACATGCGGCTGGGACTGTTCCGCCACCTCCAGTCCCTCAGCCCAAGGTTCTACGCGCGAATGCCGCTTGGACAGATCGTCTCGCGCATCAATGCGGACATGGGCGAACTGCAGCGCGTCGCCGCCGAGTTGACGCTGGGGTGGATCGGGAGCCTGATCTATCTGGCTGGTTCGGTTGCGATCCTGCTGTACATCGACCGCTGGCTGTTCCTGCTGAGTCTCGTCCTTCTGCCGCCGTCCCTCTGGGCTCTCGTTAGGTATCGCCGGCGCCTCGAAGGATCCATTGCCGCGATGCGTGACCATAGCGCGGGCGTGGGATCGTTGCTGATCGAGTCGATGCAAGGCATGAAGCTGATCGTGGCGCATAACGCGCAGGAACGTGAGGCCAGTCGGTTTCGTCAACGAAACGACGCGTTCATCACCGCACTGATGGCGATGCGTCGGTTGACCTATCTGGCCGGCGGGCTTCCCGGCCTGCTGCTCACCCTCGGAAGCGCGGGCGTCATTCTCGTCGGTGGTCTGCGCGTCATCGACGGTCACCTCACGGTGGGCGCGCTGATCGCGTTCGTCATGTATCAGGTTCGGCTCATCGGTCCGATTCAGGGCCTCATGGGATTGTACGCCAGCATCGCCTCGGCGCGCGTTTCGCTTCGTCGCGTGAACGAGATCCTCGAAACGCCGATCGAGGTGTGCGAGCAGCCGGGAGCGGTTGCCGTGGAGCATGTTCGCGGTGATGTGCGGTTCGAGTCCGTTTCCTTCTCGTTCGATCGCGGACCGGTACTGGCTGGACTCGACATAGCAGTGCCTGCGGGCGAAAGCGTCGCCATCGTCGGCCGCAGCGGAGAGGGAAAATCGACGATCGCCGACTTGCTCGTAAGGCACCTCGATCCCGATTCCGGACGCGTCACGCTCGATGGACGCGACATCAAGTCTATGCGACTCAGCGATGTCCGACGGCATATAGTCGTCGTCGACCAGCAGACGTTCGTGTTCAACACGACGCTTCGGGAGAACATCCGTTTTGCACGTCCCGATGCCACTGCGGACCAGGTGAGCGAAGCAGCGATGCGGGCCGGGCTGGGTCCGTTCATCGCCCGCTCGACGCAGGGGCTCGAAACGGAGGTTGGTGAGGGAGGGCGCGCGCTGTCGGCCGGCGAGCGCCAGCGCGTCGCCATCGCGCGTGCCCTGCTGGCGTCACCATCAGTGTTGGTGCTCGACGAGGCGACGGGCTCCCTCGATCCGGCGACCGAAGCGGAGGTCGCGTCAGGCTACGAGGAGCTGATGCGCGGGCGCACCACGATCGTGATCACTCACCGCCCTGAGCTGGCCCGCAGAACGGGCCGCATCGTGACGCTCGAGCGCGGGGTGATAGTCAACATCACCCCGAACCGCTCTACCGCGGACGATGCGAGTGTCGACAGCGCGACTGTGAAGGCCACTCTCTGAAGCGGCGCTTCCACCTCGAGGATCCACCGTTCGCAGGACGAACCGGCGCAGGAGTCATTGTCGCGGTGATCGACAGCGGCGTGCACGCGTCGCATCCACACGTGGGCGCCGTTGAGGAGTCCGTCTGCCTCGATCCGCCTGACGGAGACGTTGTCGATCGGCTCGGCCACGGGACAGCCGTTGCCGCCGCTATTCGCGATATTGCGCCCGGCACAACGCTCGTCGTCGGGAAGATCTTCGACCGCAGCCTTTCGACGAACGCCGCCGCGCTGGCACGTGGCATCGACTGGGCAGTCGAACGCCGAGCGCGTGTCATCAACCTGAGCCTCGGCACCGCCAACCCGGCGCACGCGGCTGCGTTAGGCGAAAGCGTCTCGCGCGCGGCCACAGCCGGCGCGATCGTCGTGAGTGCGCTCGAATCCGCGGGCGTCGTATGGTTGCCGGGGTCGATCGAGGGCGTGGCCAGCGTGGTTTCAGACTCGAGTCTCGAGCGCGACGAACTCGAGATCGACGAGCGGGGATTTGCTGCCGCACTGTATCCACGGCCGATTCCTGGCGTGCCGAAGGAACGCAACCTGAGTGGTGTCTCGTTCGCTGTCGCGAACGTGAGCGGGTTTCTTGCTCGGCTCCTCGAAGGACGCGAGAATCTCCGGGGGCTGAACGACGTAAGGTGTGCGCTGCGCTAACGGACGAGCAGGCGGCGACTTTATGGCGCCCACTCGGTGAAAGGGCGCGATCATGGTGTCGATCCTGCAGAATCTATGGCACGAACGAGCGCGCAACTCGGGCTGCAGTTCGCACGAATGCGCTCATTACCCGACGACTGTTCTTCACCGGGCGATAGGCAGGATCAGTTGTTAGCTGCGCCGAGCGTCAGTCAACTGCCGCTTCAGTTTGACCGTAATCGATCACCGCCTCCCACTTGGGTGACCGGAGCGACGTATCATACTCCACATCTTCCGATAAACGCACGAGGCTGGCTCTGATCGCCGCTGTTACCGACGAGATCACCGTTGGGTCAGTGTTCCCAAATCGAATTGAGACATCGCCAATTGTAACCACGACTTCAGATAGCGAGTTGACTGACACCACCGACTCGAGTGGCTTCGGCGGACGCCCACCGACCTTTGTGAAGTCGACTTCATAACTGGACTCGATGTCGAGAAGGTTCGCAGCAATCTTCAGTCGCGTCGCGATCGATAGCGCGCGCTCACGCGGAAACCTGTTCTGCCTCAACCAGGTGCGAAGCGTATCAAGCGGGACCCGTTGTTGGCTCGCGAGGTCCGCTGCTGTCATTCGCTGCTCCACCAGGCCCCGTCGAACTCGATCGGCAAATCTCCAACGGGTCCTCTCCGCATCCGGAGCGCAGTCGCCTCTTAAAGCAGGCAGACCGTCCGCGAGCACGTCACCATGAGAATGACTCGGCATGGATCGATAAGTATTGGCTGCTAAACGAGTTTACACCAGTCTTTCCTTCACAAGTCCTCACGCAACACCCGTACCGCCTTCAAATCGGCACTTCGACTCGTCACGACTTCACCCAACTTTAACCTATTTTCACTAGCGAAAGTAGCCGACGACAGCACATTGGAAGCGGCCGAGACAATTAGCCATTCGGATAGCGGAGGGGAAATGGCTGCCGCAGAACACCGGAAACGTGGGGCAAGATGTTGCGTCGTCGTCACAGCCTGGGTCTTGGCTGCAACGGGTCGTCCCGGTTTCGCGATTGGCCAATCGCCGACGGAGAGACTTACGCCGCTGAACTGCGTACTGGTTCTCCGATTCACCGACGTCTACAAGCGCGCGGTAAACGACCTGCTGCGCGCTCAGATACGACGGCCCGGGTTTGATCCGGAAAAGGCGCGCGCTGAAACGCTAGCCGTTTACCGCATCGATTCACTTGTCCGTAGTGCGGAACGTGGTGTCGACACAGCCTCGGCAACCGACGACAAGCTTGCCAAGTGCGTTGCGCGTCTCATGCGCTTACTGCGGCCAGAGGCGAAGGTAACTGTGCTTCGAGCCGACAGCCTGCGCGGGTGCGGAAGCGTTGTCGGGGATGTCGTACGAATAAACGTGGCGCGAATCATCGAATCAGTGAAGGTAATCGATGTTTCCGTCATGTCCGTGATAATGCACGAACTCGGGCACTGGGCGTTCCGCAATTCCGGTTTCGTGTACTCCCGTGACGAGTCGGATCAATGGGCTTTGCACTTCGAGAATGCCTGGCGCGACACACAGGGCATGCGGCCTCGCATTAATCACGCCACCTATCCGGCTCGTCCTGAGAGCGAGACAGTACGAATGGACCCGTGCGGCCCGGCCGTTAGGGTTAGTCGAAGGGATCGCGAGCGCTACGCGAATCCGCCCGTTGCGCAGCATTGGTTGCCGCGCCCGGACCACGATCTGCTTCCAACCATTCCCCGAGGCGGTCACGGCGAAAACGCGGTGATTGGCGGCAATCGAATCGAGTTCGTGCGTCGTTCCTAACGGAGTCTCAAGCAGCTTATGAATGATGATACTTCGGAAGTCCTGCGTTTCCGGTGTCGAACTCGTCAGGCGTCTAGAATGGGGCCTTCCTTCTGGAGTGGCACCGAACCGCGACCACATTAGTCCTGCCGAATTACCGCCATCGGTTCGAGAAGGCGAACCTGCCGATCGTCGTCACGGACGTCCAACCCGGGTTCGTCGACACGCGCATGTCGAATCCGGCGCGACGGTTCTGGGTCGCTTCCCCGCAAACGGCAGCCCGGCAGATCGCCACCGCCATCCGCGGGCACAAGCGACGTGTGTACGTCACTCGGCGCTGGCGCTCATCGCATGGCTGCTCCGGGCCGTCCCCGAAGGGATTTACTCCAGACTCTGAGCCGACGGCGCGCCTGTGGCAGCGCATCCTATGTGGCTCGTCTGCAGGTGAACTCGGGCGTTAGGCATCGCTCAGGCTACTCGCCGGTCAGAGTTGATCGCGTAACCTCACCCGTTGACGCGCCCTCAGGGACACCTGCTGGCCGGCAGGTTGTTGCCGCGGGCCATCCTCTTCCGACACCCTGGCGCAGCACGCCCTCGCGCTTACATTAAGTGTCTTAGGGTAGACAGTTAGGGGGAACGCATGGCGTTACTCAAGGGCACGCTGGACGTGCTCGTGCTGAAAGCGCTGTCCTGGGGTCCGATGCACGGCTTCGAGATCATCAGCTGGCTCGAGGAACGCTCGGGTGGCCGGCTCGAGGTATCCGACGCGGCGCTCCTCCAGGCGCTTCATCGCATGGAGGAGCAGGACTTCGTCGCTGCCGAGTGGGGGATCACCGGGAACGACCGCCGCGCACGGTATTACTCGATGACGCGGAAAGGACGCGCTCATCTCCGCGCCGAGTCCGCCGCGCTCACGGATCACCTGGGGGCGCTCAACGCGGTGCTCGACGCGCTGCGCCGCTGACCCGTCATGACTCGTATCCGTTCCGGGGTGCGACGGCTTCTGCGGCTCACCTTGCGTGGGCGCAGCGCCGAGGACGACGGTGACGCGGAGCTCCGCGCCCACATCGACGCGCGAATCGAACATCTCGTCGCCCGCGGAATGTCGAGCGACGAGGCGCGCCTTGAAGCGGAGTCGCGCCTCGGCGGACCCATCGAGGACATCCGGAGCGCGATGCGCCAGTCGGCGCGTCGGCGTACAAACCGTTTGCATCTGAATGCACAACTTGCTGATGCGGCCACGGATCTGCGGTATACCTGGCGGTCGCTGTGGCGCGACCCATTCGTCACCGCGTTCATCGTCGTCATTCTCGCGTTGGGAATCGGGGCCAACGGCGCGATGTTCGGCGTGGTTGACAAGCTGCTGCTGCAAGGACCGGAACAGGTCCGGGAGCCAGAGCGCGTCATGCGTCTCTATTCCACCGTCCGCGGGCGCTCGGGTCCTGAAACGACTGCCATCTTCGGTTACGTCACCTACTCGCTGCTCGCGCGCGGCGCGCGCACGCTCGACGGGGTGGCCGCATACCAGGTGAACGACGGCTACCTCGGACGCGGTGCGGAGTCGCAACCGATCGTCATGGGGCGCGCGACGACGAGCTTTTTCCATGTGCTGGGCACGCGACCAGCTCTCGGACGCTTCTTCACCGCGGCCGAGGATGATCCGTCGGCCCCGGAGCGTGTCGCGGTGATCGACTACGGTCTGTGGCAGCGCATGTTCGGCGGCGAAGACCGGGCGCTCGGCGCCACGATTTTGCTACGGGATGAGCCATACATCGTCATCGGCGTCGCGCCACGCGGTTTCACTGGCGTCGGTCTGTCGCGTGTCGACGTGTGGACGCCGCTCAGTCACATGGGCAGCGGCATGGATCCCGGCTGGCAGACAGCGTGGTGGTGGACCAGCATCCGTGTCATCGGACGCCTCAAGCCGGGCGTCACCGCGGCGCTCGCGGGTGAAGACGCGACCGCGGTGCACGCGAACGGCTACACAGGCGACGACCGCGCGCTGCGCGAGGCGCGACAGACCTTCGCTCCACTCACGTACACCGACGAAGGACGAGAGCCCGGGACGATCTCGGTCGCACGATGGCTGATGGCCGTGTCGGCGATCGTGCTTCTCATCGCCTGCGCCAACGTGGTGAACCTTCTGCTCGCGCGCTCGAGCCGGCGGCATCGCGAGATCGCAATTCGCCAGGCGCTCGGTGCCGGGCGTGGACGTCTCGCGCGATTGCTGTTCGCCGAGGGCATGTTGCTCGCGGCAACTGCCTTCGGAGCGAGTCTCGCCGTCGCGTACGTTCTCGGTGGGTTGCTGCGTGCCACCCTGCTCACCGACGTCGCGTGGACGTCGCCCACGCTGGACGCTCGCGTCCTGGCCGCGAGCGCTGCAATCGCTCTCGCAGCTGGCCTACTCGTCGGAGTGTTTCCCGCGCTGCAGTCCTCGCGCGGCGATCTCGGGGCGTCCCTCAACGCTGCCGCTCGCATTGGCGGCGGCAAACGTTCGCGACTGCGCGCCGGACTCACTCTGGCACAGGCGGCATTGTCGGTTGTACTGCTGCTGGGCGCGGGTCTGTTCGTGCGCAGCGTGAGGGAGCTCGACGCGCTTCCTCTCGGCATAGATGCGGACCGGATCCTCGCGGTGCCGGTCAACCCACCGCGACCACCATCGGAGGGGCGCACAGGGGCGTGGCAGGGGAGCCGCGCCGAGTTCCTCGCGCGCATGCTCGAGCGCGTCCGACGCGAGCCCGGCGTCGAGCGCGCCGCGATCTCGATCGGCGTTCCGTTCGGGAGCTTCTACGGTGTCGCGTTCTTCATTCCGGGGCGCGACTCGCTCCCACCCTTGCCAGGAGGGAGTCCCCGCATTCACGGCGTGGGAGAAGATTACTTCGCGACTGCTGGCACGCCGATCCTGCGCGGTCGCGCGTTTACGGTGTCGGACCACAGCGGCTCAGAGCGCGTTGTCGTAGTGAGCGAGCGGATCGCTCGCAGCTACTGGCCCGGGGAAGACGCGCTGGAAAAGTGCATCATCGTGTGGAAGAAGACCGAGCCGTGTGCGCGCGTGGTGGGGATCGCGGCGAACACGTTCACCCGCGAGGTGTCGGAGCAACCAGGGTTGCAATACTACGTGCCGCTCGAGCAAGTGCAGTTCGGTGGCCGGCCGACCATTCTGGTGCGGCCGACGGGTGATCCGGCGCTGCTGGTGGCGCCGCTTCGGCGCGCGCTTCTCGAGGTCGACCCGACGATGGCTTATCTCGATATCCGCACACTGCGCGAGCGCATCGATCCGCAGCTGGGTCCATGGCGACTGGGGATGACGGTGTTCACACTCTTCGGGGTACTCGCGGCGCTTGTCGCGGCGGCGGGTCTTTACGGTCTCGCGGCGTATCTCGTTACCACGCGGACGCACGAGATAGGTGTTCGTATGGCGCTCGGCGCGACGAGCGCGCGGGTTGGACGGGAGGTCGTCAGCCTGAGCGTGACCATGGCCGCTATTGGGATTGCGCTCGGACTGATCGCGGCGTTGGTCACCGGACGGTTTCTGGAACCGCTTCTCTTCCATACTTCCGCGCGTGATCCGGTAGTGATGATCGCGGTCGGTGTCGCAATGCTCGCTCTCGCCTGCGTTGCGGCACTCGTGCCAGCGTTGCGCGCAGCGCGTATTGCGCCTGCCATGGCACTGAGAAGCGACTGACTCGGCCTCTCCGCTACGAGGAGTTGTCGCTGACGGCGCGGCGTAGCAGTTCACCCTTTCTCACCACCCACGTTCCCATGGACCGCTGCTCGTGTACCACCGTGCTCTTGAGTGGGTCGAGGAGCGAACCGGCCAGATCTCGCGTCACGTTCAGCAATCGCTCATGGTCGACGAGAAAGCGTGTCGTCCCGTCCGGCATCACATAACGGCCGCCCCCGAGCGGCGTTAAATGAGGCTGGCCCACCGTGGTCGCCAGCCGGGCGAAGAGCAGTCCGCCTGGCGCGAGCACTCTCCACATCTCGTGTACCATTGCCATCCAATGGCTGGCGTCGCGCGCGAAGTGCAGCACCGCGCTCGAAATTACAACGTCCATCGAGTCAGTATCGTGGGACATCGACTCCACGCGCTCAACCCGAAATCGTCTCGGAGGCACTTCCTGCATCAATTCAGTTGCGAGGCGCTGTACGGCGGCGATCGCCTCCTCGCTCTCGTCAACCCCCCACACATCGAAGCCGGCGCGCATGAGAAAAATGAGATTTCTTCCCGAGCCACAACCGGCATCGAGCACTTTCATTCCCGAAACGATCCGCCCGCGCAGCAGCTGATCGAAAAGGTAGACGTCGATGTCTCCGAACTGTTCGCGCAGGCTGTCCGACGGTGCGCTCATGCGGGAGCCGCGATCCTCGCGAGTTCAGCGTCGCATTCGGCCACGCCCGCACGGTCACCGATGGCCTGCCGGATGCCACGACTTTGCTGAAGCAATGTGACCGACGTCGCCTCATCGCCATTGGCGCTCGCCGCCGCCGCAAGCAGCGCAAGCGACTCGGCCTCGCCATACCGATCCTCCTCGGCGCGGCGCAGCGCAAGACTCTCGTTGCCTAACGCCACGGCTTGCTCGTTGAGGCCGAGCATTCGTGACGCCCAGCTCGCGAGGGCAAGACGATGCGCGGCGCCCCACCGATCGCCGAATCGACGAAAGCCGTTGATCGAGTTGATCTCGAGAATCTCGGCGGCACGCGCGGCATCACCGAGTTGCAGGAACGCGTG
>Ga0070698_100000407_pt1 | contig 45661 bp, 38 predicted proteins | sample KBSK1502metaG_FD_65477 | JGI IMG/M metagenome (GOLD analysis project Ga0070698, IMG submission 65477) | Corn, switchgrass and miscanthus rhizosphere microbial communities from Kellogg Biological Station, Michigan, USA - KBS K1-50-2 metaG | ecosystem: Host-associated > Plants > Roots >...
GCAGAAGGTGTTCATCGCTCGCTCCTGTGTTGTCAGAGACCAGGAACATACAGTGATGACTCCCTCTGCGACATCGAGCCACTTGAAGGGATATCAAGGGCAAAGCCCTTGGCTAGTTAGACGAACCAGGGAGAGGGCGCGAGATTTCGGCGCTCGCAGTTGATCGGCTACCGACGCTACCGGCGTTGTCGGCGCTACCGGCGTTCTTCAAGCGGCTACGGCAAATTGGTCGACGGTATCAGACAAAAAATCTCCGATCTCGAGCATGGCTAGCGTGTACTTGTTGAACGAAACATTTTTGAGTTCTTGCTTGGCATCCGTAACCAACTGCTTAGTCGTTGCGACGGCGCGGCGGAGACAACCGCGGGCAGTCACATCGTTCTGCATCTCAGCTAATTCATCTGGATCGCTGCGCAATAGAACTTCATTGAATCGGTGGTATTGCTCTTGGTCGGCCGTTTCCAAGAGATAGATCAAGGGAAGCGTAAGCTTCCCTTTTCGTAGATCGGAGCCCAGAGTTTTCCCCGCGGTCTCTTCTGATCCTGCCAGGTCCAGGCAATCGTCGTAAATCTGGTAAGCAGTTCCGAGCTTGAGACCGTATGTCTTAAATGCGGTAATAACGTCGGGACTTGCGCCGCTGATCAACGCGCCGAGCTCGCCGGCGGCAGCAAAGAGCGACGCAGTTTTCATCTCAATAATTTGCAGGTACTCCGAAACGGTCAGGTTGAGGTCGTAACGCCGCTGCGTCTGGATGATTTCCCCAGAGCAGACGTCTTTGGCGGCGTGCGCGATGCGCCGGCAAATTTCAATGTTCGGAAAACTCGCCGCGAGCTTGAGCGCATGAGCGAAAAGGCAATCGCCCAATAAAACGGCCAAGCTATTGCCCCATTTGGCACTAGCGGTCGGCTGCTCGCGGCGGAGGTCAGCGCTGTCCATAATATCGTCATGAACTAACGACGCCAGATGAACCAGCTCGAGAATCACGGCCAAATCGACGTGGCCCGGGCAAATATCGCCCGTGGCTCCTCCGGCCAAGAGAGCCAAGGCTGGCCGCAGCCGTTTGCCGCTACTGCCGCACGCGTAAGCGATATAGCCCTCGATGGCCGGATCAAAAGAGCGCGCTTGTTCGCGAATACGCTCTTCGACCGCGTAGAGGTGTGGATTAATCAGCTCAATCGCATGCTGCATTTTCCGGGAAGCGAGACTCCGGAGAGCCGACCTGGTGAAAACTTTCACCAGCGCAGGCTAAGGTTTCGGATTTCGGTAGTCAATTGGCCGATCACAGATTTGGCTCCAGCATAGGTTAGGTTTTCTCAATAGTTGTACGCAATACCTTGGTGTCAGACTCCAGTGGATTAAGTGATTTAGTATGTCCTTTCGCTGTCGCCAAAAAGAGATCACCCGGGCCAAAATAGCGACCGGCAAATTCTACTCTACCGCTTACGCATTGAAACACTGCAAATTGCCGTTGGTTGTGAGCTGCCCGCGATTCGGTTAGAGACCAACGTTCTACGTGGAAATGGTGGCAGGATACGATAACCTCGTCGATAGCTTCGCCCAGCGACGGCTCGAAATCGGAAAAGTCAATGCTCGCCAGGCAAGCCTCGATATGCAGTTCCCGCGGTTTTCCGTCTAATCCCACTCGGTTCCAATCAAAAACGCGATAGGTAGTGTCGCTGTTCTGTTGGATTTCGAAAATCAGATTACCGGCATCGATTGCGTGAATGCGACCGCTCGGGATAAAGATGAAACTGTCTGGTCGCGTCGGAATGCGGTGAACGAGATCGGCGACCGAACCCTCGGCCAAAGCTGCTTTGAATTGTTCCTTGGAGGTACCGTCTTTGAGGCCGACATAAATGCCAGCGTCCGGTGCGGTTTGCACAAAATACCAGATCTCGGTTTTGGGGTCGCCCTGCAATTCTTTGGCAACGCTCAAGGGCGGGTGGACTTGAACTGAGAGGGGTTCCGCCGCATCTAAAATCTTGATCAAGATTGGGAATCGTTCGCCCAAGAACCAATCGCCAAAGAGTTCATCGCGTTGCTCGCTCCAAAGCTGATGTAGCGACCAACCTTCATATGGGCCCCGATCGACCACGCTTTGTTCACCAGGACGGTCGACCAATTCCCATGACTCGCCGATTGGCGTGTTAGCCGGCAATGGACGTCCAAAAACTTCACTCAATTTCTGGTCACCCCAAACCCGAGGTTGATACAATGGGGTGAAAGTCAAGCAATGCGCCATTTTCTTAGAAAGTTGAGGAAGCCATCATTCCTGTTTGGAGCAAAATCGGTTTCCATGCAAACGAGATTGAAAGCCCGGGGCAAGGAACTAAACTAGGCGAAATGGCGAAGCCCCGTCGGCACAACGCTTGGAACGAAGTATTCGGATTGATCGCGCTGGGCATTGGTACCGTTCTTTTCCTCGCGTTAGTCTCCTACGACCCTAGAGATGTACCGTCCTGGTTCCAGATCAGCTATGTAAGTCCATCGAACGACCCCACGCAGAACTTTATCGGACCGACTGGCGCAATTGTGGCCGGCGTTCTCTACTTTGCGTTGGGCGCGGCGGCCTATCTCGTCGCCTGTGTATTTCTGGGTTTTGGCGGAGCAAAACTGTTCTTGCCCGGTTTCCGAATTTTCAAGCGTCTCCCTTGGGCGGCGCTTTTCGTACTCACTGGCGCAGCGCTGGCGCAGATACAACCTTGGTTTCTCCACAATTGGGAGCAGAAGATTAAGGTAGAAGGTCCGGGCGGGTTTGCCGGGAAATGGATCGGAAATCTTTTTCTGCAGAACGTTTTGGGCCAGACTGGATCGGTCATCGCTCTCTTGGTGATCTATCTCATCAGCTTGATTTGGCTCACCGGTATTCGACCGATCCTCATCATCAAGCAGACAGTGTTGGGGATACGAGGCTTGCTCCGAAAAATGGCGGACGAAAGCGAGCGCAAGAAGTTGGCGGCAGCGGATCAGCGCCAGCGCTTGGAAGCTAATCAAAAGAAGATAGAACGCGAGATTCGCCGGCAAGAGCGCATGCTCAAGAAGCAGGGGGTGGTGCCGACGAGCGACCAAGGGGAGGAGGCGGAGCCTCGAGAGACCAAGATTATCGATAGCCTTGCTACCGTACCAGTCCGAGGTAAAGCGAGCACAACCGGACCGGCTAAGTCGAGCCGGGCGCCGGCGAAATCTAATAAAATCAAAGATTACGAACTCCCTCCAGTGACCCTATTGGATGAGATCGAACTTGAGAATCGGAGAGCGACTGATCCGAACGAGTTGAAGCAGATCCAAGGCGTCTTGATTGACACCTTGAAGCAGTTCAACATCGAGGTGAGTCCCGGTGATATTACGAGAGGACCGACCATCACGCGGTATGAGGTTTATCCAGCGAGGGGGGTCCGCGTCGACAAAATCAGTAGTCTGGAAAGAGACTTAGCCCGCGCAACCCGGGCCGAGAGAATTAACATTCTTGCTCCAATTCCTGGCAAGGACACGGTTGGAATCGAGATTGCAAATACGAAGAAAGTAAAGGTTACGTTACGGGAGATCCTCGAGTCGGAGGAGTGGACTCGAACTCCAATGCGTATTCCGATTGTGTTGGGGAAGGATGTGTACGGGAAAATCGTCCTGGGAGATCTGGCCCAAATGCCGCACTGCCTGGTTGCTGGAACAACGGGAAGTGGCAAAAGCGTCTGCATAAATGCCATAATTGCCAGTATCCTCTTCAGATTTAAGCCGGACGACCTGCGTTTTGTGATGATTGACCCCAAGGTGGTCGAAATGCAGATGTACAATGCGCTTCCCCATTTAATAATGCCGGTAGTGACCGATCCTAAAAAGGTCCTGCTCGCTCTTCGGTGGGTGATCCAAAGAATGGAGGAGCGATATCGGATATTCGCTCAATCGGGGGTGAGAAATATCAGCGCGTTTAACGGGCGTCCAAAATCCAGATCGGAAAAGGTTTTCGAGCATTCCGGAAGGTCGATGGAGACGGACGACACGTTGAGTGGCGGTGGTCGGGATGATGAGTTGGTCATTCCGGAAAAGTTGCCGCACATCGTTGTTATTATCGACGAGTTGGCGGACCTGATGCAGACAGCACCCGCGGACGTCGAGAATGCCATCGCGCGAATCACGCAAATGGCGCGGGCGGCCGGTATTCACATGATCGTTGCAACGCAGACGCCGCGAGCCGACATCATTACCGGGGTGATTAAGGCAAATATCCCAACCCGTATCGCGTTTCAGGTTGCATCCAGCTTGGATAGCCGAGTCGTCCTGGACGAGAATGGCGCGGAACGGCTTTTGGGCCAAGGCGACATGTTCTATCGGCCGCCGGGGACTTCGCGTTTGGTGCGATCACAGGGTGTGCTGGTCACCGATGAGGAAATACGTGAACTAGTAGAGTTTGTCTCTGCGCAAGGAGCCCCGACTTTTGATCCGGTTGTGCAGACGCAACTCGAGGCTCCCGCTTCGGCCGAGGATGACGTCAGTGATGAGGATGCCGAGCTGGTCAATAAATGTTTGGAGATCATTCGCCAGGAAAAGAGGGCTTCAACCTCGATGTTGCAGCGTCGTTTGCGCCTCGGTTATACCAGGGCCGCACGCATAGTTGACATTCTGGAGCAGAGAGGCATTTTGGGCCCTGGCGATGGGGCCAGGCCGAGGCAGATCTTGGTCAATCTAGATGCCTTAACCCCAGATTCTGGGGTTGATCAAGGTGCCTTCTACCAGGGTTAACGATTGCTTTGTAATTGGTCTGAGTATTTCCGGTAAGATGGTTGAGACGGTTGGGAGGAGGCTGCAAAAGGCCCGACAAGCCAAAAGCTTGAGCGTCGACGAAGTTGCGGCAGCGACCAAGATTCGCCCGGAACGAATTGTCGATCTCGAGGGAGACGATCTATCGCATTTCCCTAGTCTGGTCTACGCGCGCAGTTTTCTGGTTAAGTACGCTAAATACTTGGGTATCGATATTCAGGACGACCTCGAACAAATTCAAGTAGGTAGCACGGTCGGGCTCGGCGAGTACCACTATTTGCGGGCTACGCCGCCGCCGAAATACCAGCCCGAGCCACGCCGGCGCGAGCCGAGTGGATTGAAGTTCCCAACCGTGTTGCTAGCGATCCTGGCGCTTATCATCCTCATTGGAGTGCCGGTCATTGCTTTTCTGGCCATCAATCTTTCACGGCTTAACGGAGGCGCTCCTTCCGCGGATCAAACCGTGATCGAGACCCCTTCGCCCGATGTAAGAGAAACGCCTTCGCAGCTAGTCGGCACGGGTGAGCGAACCAAAGAGCCCGCGAGCTCAATTGCGCCTAGCCCGACTGCCGGTGTTTCTGTGGTCGAGGCCACTCCGTCTCAGTCCGCCTCAGAAGAGCCGAAGGTGGAAGTTCGAAGAGCTCTACCGGTGACGCCCACTGAAGATGTCGCTCAAGCGAGCCCATCTCCGTCTGCGAGCGCGGCCGCCGTGGAAACCCTTGAAATCAGGGTTCGGGAACGTACCTGGCTGCGGGTGACGAAAGACAAACAAAACGGCGAACCGATTTACAACGATTTTATCAGCCCGCGCAGCCCTCCTATCGTCGTACAGGGGACCCGGTTTTGGTTGAAATTGCCTGATAAGAACGCACTGGAACTTAGAAAGAACGGCCAGGCGGTGGCTGGTCCGGACAATACCATTGTGATCGAGTAAGGGTTGCTGTTTATGTCGTCTTGTACTCCAGTTGCAGCATCGCAGGTACTCGGTTTGCGTCGGCCGGTGAAAGTCGGGATGATCAGCTTAGGCTGCGCCAAGAACCTGGTGGACGCAGAGATCATGCTCGGCGATATCCGACGGCGCGGCATGGAGATTACTAGTTCCGCCGAAGATGCGGACGTACTGATTGTCAATACGTGCGCCTTCATCGATTCGGCCAAGGAAGAATCGATTGATGCAATTTTGGAGGCGCATCAACAACGCGGTCTGCGCAAGCGGAGGCACCAAAAGCTGTTGGTAAGCGGATGCATGTCACAGCGGTTCTCCGCTGAATTAGCTTCGGAGCTTCCGGAGGTTGATGCTTTTCTTGGTTTGGACCAAATCGGCGAAGCCGGTTCAATCGTTGAACGCGTCTTAAACCGGAAAAAGGAAGAGAAGCCGCTCAACCTGGTTACGGCAAAGTCGAAATTCATTCCAGATTTTGACACCCCTCGTTTTCGACTTACGCCCAACCATTATGCGTACGTAAAGATCGCGGAGGGTTGCAATCACCCGTGCAGTTTTTGCGTTATCCCCCAGATGCGTGGGCGGCATCGCAGCCGTTCTATCGAATCGGTGGAGGCGGAAATTCGCCACTTGGCGGCAGAAGGGGTGAAGGAATTCAATTTAATTAGCCAGGATACAACCTATTTCGGAATGGACCGATGGGCGGAAAAGGCGAGTCCGCGTCAGCCGGTTGATTCCGCGCGCGGTCAAAGTCTGATTCATCTTTTGGAGCGTTTAGAGGGGGTACCTGGAGACTTTTGGGTCCGGCTGCTCTACACGCACCCGGCGCATTGGAGTCCAGAACTGATCGGAGCAATCGCGGCGAGTGGGAAGGTAGCCAGATATATTGACATGCCGCTCCAGCATATTCATGAGGACATGCTTTGTTTGATGCGGCGAGAAACGTCGCGCGAACACATTGAGGGCCTCGTTTCGGCGATCCGGGAAGGTATTCCAGGAGTGAGCTTGCGAACGACCTTTATCGTCGGTTTTCCGGGTGAGACAGATGAACATTTCCGGACGCTTCTCGATTTTATCGACCGGGTGCGCTTTGAACGATTGGGAGTCTTTATGTACTCGCAGGAGGAGGGTTCTCGCGCCGCCAAGATGCCGAATCAGGTAGCCAACGAGGTGAAACAAGCGCGATTTCAGGAGGCGATGGAGTTGCAGCAAAAAATCGCGCGGGAGCATTCGCTCGCCCGACTGAATGCCGAGCTCAAGGTGCTGGTTGAACAGCCGCTAGTCGCGCGAACCGAAGGAGACGCGCCAGAGGTGGATACGCGAGTTCTGTTAGAAAGTCCTGGGCCAGTAGGCGAGTTTGCCAGGGTTCGAATTACCGGTGCGCAGGTATACGATCTCCGCGGAGAGATAGTTCGGTGAGCGAGGCGCCGGCCTGAAAGTTGGCGCCTCGAGTCTGCCCGAATCGGGTTACGTGCCCGGAGTTGGAGTTACCTGTGGCTCTGGAGTAGCAGTGGGGACAGGGGTGGCGCTCGGCGTCGGAGTCGAGGCCGGCGTTGCGCTTGGACTTGGTGAAGCTGATGGCGAAGCCTTCGGGCGACGGTGACGCTTCCTGGTCGGAGTTGCCCCAGCTTTTTCAATGGTCTTTCCGGTATTTTCGATCCCTTTCCCAACGGTTCGTGCCGTCGCCTTAGTGCCTTTCTTGACCGTTTCTCCGGTGTCGCTCGCTGCCTTCTTTACGGTTTTTTCGGTCTTCTCGACCGGACCTTGATCTTGCGCCCAAACGAGCCCTAAAGGTAAACCTAGCGCTGCTAGGATGATAAACGTGAGTTTTCTCATAAGAAAAGTTCCTTTGTCGCTTTAACAGATCGATTCTTAGAGATCGCGCGGACGCAATTTGCTATGGGCTATGTGAAATTTGTCATACCGTTCGGCGGCAGCCGAAAGGTTTGGTTTGCACCGATCGGTTGCCGCGCGATATTTGAGCGACGTAGAAAATTCTAAAGGAGTGACCAAGGTTCCATTTTTCGATTTGCGAAGACAATATCTGCCCTTGCGAGAGGATATCCTTTCCGGAATCGCGGCATTGTGTGACCAGCAAAACTTCATTCTTGGGACCCAAGTCGAAGAGCTCGAGCAAAAGATAGCTGCCCTGGTGGGCACTACTTGCGGGATCGGTACTTCGTCTGGAACTGACGCCCAGCTCATGATTCTGATGTCGTTGGGTATTGGACCCGGCGACGCGGTGCTGACGACCCCGTTTACTTTTTTCTCAACCGCCGGCTGCATTGCTCGTGTCGGCGCAACGCCGATCTTTATTGACATTGATCCAAATACTTTCGCTCTATCGCCCGCGCGACTTGAGGAATTTCTGGTGAAGCGTTGTGTATCGACGTCGACGGGGCTTAAAACGAATGATGGAAAGCGAATTTGTGCGGTAATCCCGATACATCTCTTTGGTCTCGGTGCCGACATGGATTCGATTATGGAGGTTGCCGCGCACTGGAATCTGCCGGTAATCGAAGATGCGGCTCAGGCCATCGGCGCGAGGTATCCCACTCGCGACGGGGTACGGAGCGCAGGCGCAGTCGGGGTGGCCGGTTTTTTTAGTTTCTATCCAACCAAGAACCTCGGAGCTTTTGGCGATGCGGGGATGATGGTTACCAATGATTCTGCGCTAGCCCAAAACCTTCGCGTCCTGCGAAACCACGGTATGGATCCGAAGTATTATCACCGCCAAATCGGCGGAAATTTTCGGTTAGATGCTTTGCAGGCCATGGTTCTGCTGAAAAAATTGCCGCATCTAGGCGCCTGGTCGCAACGCAGATGGGAGATCGCCCAAGAGTATCGTGAAGCGCTCGCGGACCTAAGTCCGGATCTCCTGTTGCCGGTAGAACCTTACCGAGAGAGCTGCGGATCGGCCGGACACATTTTTCATCAATTTGTCATACGCACTAAACATCGCGATGCGCTCCGAGCGAACTTGCACGAAGTCGGAATCGGTACTGAGATTTACTATCCGCTCGCGTTGCATCAGCAAGATTGTTTCCGAGATCTCGGTTATCGAAAGGGCGAATTTCCCGAGGCGGAACGCGCTGCCAGCGAGTGCTTGGCATTGCCGATTTTTCCGGAGCTGACTCAAGAGGAGATCAGCCTGGTGACTGGAGCAATTCGTACCTTCTTTGAGAAAAAGCATGTTTGATATCAGCGAAAAGCCGAAGCTGGTCGAGAAAGCATTCTTGATCGGAGTGTTTCAGACTCTGACCGAGAAAGAAGAATCAGCGAGTCTCTTGGACGAATTAGAGGCGTTGGTGGAAACACTGGCGATTCCCGTCGCGGAAAAGCAGCTCGTCCGGGTGCCGGAGCCGAGTTCGCGCTACTTCGTCGGATCTGGCAAAGCGGAGGAAATAGCCGCTCACGCCCATGAGCTGGGGGCAGATGTCATCGTATTTGACAATGAGCTTCAGCCTGCCCAGCAGCGGAATTGGGAGGCTCTGGCCAAGGTCGCTGTGATTGATCGGCAGGAGGTTATTTTAGATATTTTCGCGCAACGCGCCCAGACGAAAGAAGCGCGACTCCAGGTCGATCTCGCTCGGCTGGAGTATTCATTGCCTCGACTGACCCGGGCCTGGGGACACCTAAGTCGACAGGCGGGTGGCCTCGGTGCCAAGGGTGAAGGCGAAACTCAGCTCGAAACCGACCGCCGGCTCGTCCGCAAACAGATTGACCGGTTGAAGGCGGACTTGGAACGCGTGCGATCGCGGCGAGCGACGCAGAGAAAACAACGCCAACGTTTGCCATTGCCGCATGCGGCGATCGTGGGGTACACGAATGCTGGCAAATCTTCTCTTTTGCGCCGTCTGACTGGAGCGGAGGTATTGGTGGAGGATAAGCTTTTTGCTACTCTGGATCCGAAGACCCGCCGGATTGATTTGGATGGCGGCCAAAAACTGTTATTGACCGACACAGTAGGCTTCGTTCGCAATCTGCCGCATCGACTAGTCGAATCCTTCAAAGCAACGTTGGAAGAAGCAACGCTCGCTGATTTCTTGATCCATGTGCTCGATGCAAGCCATCCGAGAGTCTACGATTTTCATGCAACCACCATGCGCGTTCTCGATGAGCTAGGCGCTGATACCAAGCGAGTAGTCACCTTGCTCAACAAAGTCGATCGCCTGGAAGATTCCAGTTCCTTGCACGCCTTACGGTTGCACTTTCCCGATGCGGTTTTTGGCTCTGCGCATACTGGACAAGGGATGGGAGAGCTGCTGCATTTATGTGGAGAGATGCTCCGGGACTGGGTCACAAAGGTAGAACTCGCGCTTCCACTTTCGCGGACAGAATTGCTTTCGCTATTGCACCGGACAAGCCGGGTCCTCAGTCTAACCTACGACGACCGGCACGCGAACGTGGTGGCGATGGTTTCGCCGAAGGTATTCGCTCGCGTCGAGCCTTTCCTGATACGGCGAGAACCGGAATTCCTAACCGCTTAACAACGAACGTCAGCGAAGGTCAACGAACGTCAGCGTTCGCTATTTTTCTTTCGCTGGTGTTCACTGACGTTCGCTGACATTCGCGGCTAATGTGGACTGGGGCTCGGCTTGGGGAGCGGAGTGGCCGAGTTCGGTGGATTCGAAGTCAATTTGGCTTTGGAAGCGTCGATTTTGGTCGCAAGCTTCTGATTGGTAGGATCGAGCTTGAGCGCCCTTTGCCAATACACCTCAGCCTCGCCCACATTGTCCAGCGCCTGGTAGGTATCACCAACATGCTCGAGAACGACCGGATCTTCCGGTTTCAATCTTTCGAGGGCACGGAGCAGCTCGGTCAACGCCTTGGGATAATCTCCGGTATGATAGTAATACCAACCTAGACTGTCGATATAGGCGCCATTGTCGGGTTGTAGCTCGAGCGCCTTCTTAATCATCAGGCCAGCCTCATCGAGATTCATGTTTCGGTCGACGTACATGTATCCCAAATAATTGTAAGCTTGAGCCGCTTTGGACGGATCAAGTTCAATACATTGCTTAAAGAGCCCGGCGGCTTTGTCGATCAGGTTGGATTGTTCCGCTGCCACCGCGTAGTTAAAGTAGAAGGCGGCATCCAGAACTTCCGGTTGGGAAGCCTTTGCTTCCTGTAACGCTGCTTCGTAAATAGGAAGAGCGTCGGAATACCGTTTAGCAGTACTCAAGGCCACGGCCAGACTGTAGGTCATCTGTGGTATCGGAAACCGATGGCGAGCTTGTTCTAGCGTCAGAACTGCGTCGTCGAATTTTTTGAGCTCCAGCTGCATTTCAGCTGCGTGCAAATAGTTCTCCGGCTGATTCGGAGTCAGGAGAATCGCTTGCTCATAATTACTGAGGGCGCGCTCAAGATTTCCTCCTTCCTGGTACAAACGGGCAAGAAATTCATAGCTTTCCGGGCGCAAGGAATTCGTCTTGATCATTTCTTCCAAGGCGCGAATCGCTTCGTCTCGCTGACCCGTTTTCAGGAAACTTTGGGCCAGCTTATAGCGGATTTCGGTGTTGCCCTGGCTGAGTTCGAGCGCCTTCAAATAGGCGGCGATAGCGTTCGGGACTTCATTAATCTCTACGTAGCCGTCACCCACTTTCGAGAGAGCGTCGACATCGTCCTTGGCCAACGAAATTGCTTTCTTCAGGTACGGTTCGACTGCGGCAGAATGGTTAGTTTGGAAAACCCCTTTTTCGTTGGAATAAAGGCGAATGCTAAGATCGGCCAGAGTAAGCCAGGTCGTTGGATCTTGACTCTCCAATTTTTGCGCACGCTGCAGAATCGCTTCCGCATTCTTCTTGCGATTGAGAGCGAAATTGATCTCAAACAGGGTCTGATACGGAGCTAAACGGTCTGGCGCCAAACGCAAAGCCTGCTCAGCATACGGGAGAGCAAGATCCGGTTTTCCGAGTTGTTGCAGATAAATATCAGCGAGGTTGAGAAACGCCTGGATCTCATCGGGACGAACTTTGATGAGATCTTTCAAAAGATCGAGCGCGGAGGGAATGTTCTCGCGTTTGACGTATTCGTTGGCAACCCGGATCGCAATCTGCGGATTACCCCCCGGATCGAGTTGCAACGATTTGGTGTAAGCCTCTAGCGCCGAATCGTAGTCGCCATCTTCTTCAAGGATTAAGCCTTGCATGAAAGCGGCTTCGGCGTCCGCTTTCTTCTCGGAAAACTTGGCAAGCGACTGATCCGGAGCTGACGGCCGGGCATCAAAGAATAGGCTTTGCTCGAGATCGCGATTCTTCGGCGCAGGCTTATTCGGCTGGGCGGTAGCACCTAAAGCCACGCTGACACTCAGCGTGAGGCCGCTAAACCAGAGACAGAATGGGCGCACTAAGCATGAAGATCGGAGCCGATTATTCACCGGTATACCCGCTGACTCCGATCTTGCCATGGAGTCAACCTAAAGATTAGGACTTGTACCGCAAACGCTTCTTGTGGCGATTCTCCTTCATACGCTTGCGTCGTTTGTGCTTGGCAATTTTGGCCTTTCTTCTTTTCTTTAGGGAACCCATAACGAAGTGCGATCACGCTGGTATTATTGGTTGCCGGACCAGCAGCCGGAGTTAAACATCGAAGTAACTCTAATAAACCACTTTATTCAACGGGTACTCAATAATGCCTTCGGCACCGAGCAGCTTAAGTTCCGGAATGATCTCGCGCACGACGGTTTCGTCGATAATGGTTTCGATTGCGACCCAACCTTTCTGAGCTAAAGGCGAAATTGTGGGATTTCTAAGCGCCGGCAACCGCGCCAGGAGATCATTCAGCTTGGATTCTTCCAAATTCATCTTAAGCCCGACCTTGTCTCGAGCGTTGAGGGCTCCTTGCAGCAACAAGAAAATTCGTTGGAGCTTGGTTTTCTTCCAAGCATCCTGCATCACAGCGTGATTCGCGATTATCTGGGGGTAGGATTCTATTAGTACTTCAAGGATTCGCAGATTATTAGCCTGCAGTGACGCGCCCGTTTCCGTAATCTCCACAATTGCGTCCACTAACTCGGGCACTTTTACCTCGGTGGCTCCCCAGCTAAATTCAACCGCGGCTTCAATCCCGTGCGCCTGCAAAAACCGTCGAGTGATGCCGACTGCCTCGGTGGCAATCCGCTTCCCGGCCAAATCCTCAATCCGCTGAATTGGCGAATTTTCCGGTACCACGAGAACCCAGCGGGTCGGACTCGAGCTTGCTTTGCTATAGCTAAGGTCGCCGAGCACAACCACATTAGAACCGCTTTCCTCGATCCAATCTTTGCCGGTGATCCCACAATCAAGGAAGCCACGCTCGACATACCGGCTGATCTCCTGAGCGCGGAGTAACCGAACCTCCAGTTCGCGGTCGTCGATCATCGGTTTATAGGATCGGTTATTAAGCGTGATCCGATACCCGGCCTTCGCAAATAGTTCCAGCGTAGCCTCTTGGAGGCTTCCGGATGGCAACCCGATGCGAAGTTTGTTCTGGCTCATCAATTAAAAAGGGGCGTTTACGTACAGGTAACTTCCATCACAAGCCAGAAAATTCTTTTGAAAACCGGACGTTTTTTTAGATGCGCGGCATCCGAGACCGTGGTTATCAGAGAAAAGATTCGTATGGCACTGAATACTAAACTTCTTACGCGGGCCGCGACGGAAGCGCGCGGATTGGCAATGGACGCAGTCCAAGCGGCTAGTTCCGGTCACCTTGGCTTGCCTCTGGGCGATGCGGAGATAGGGGCGGTTCTGTTCGGACACGCGCTGCACTATTACCCGGATGATCCTCGTTGGCTCGGTCGAGACCGGTTCGTTCTGTCCGCCGGCCATGGCAGCATGTTTTTGTATTCTTGGCTGCACCTCTTCGGCTTTGATATCTCCATCGACGACATCCGAAACTTTCGACAACTGCACAGTAAGACCCCGGGGCACCCAGAATTTGGCGATACACCGGGAGTAGAGTGTACTACCGGCCCGCTTGGGCAAGGAGTTGGAAACGCAGTCGGCATGGCGATTTCAGCCAAGATGGCAGCTGCTCGTTTTAACACCGCAAAGCATGCAATCATTAATCATAAGGTGGTGTGCATTGCCGGGGATGGCTGTCTTCAGGAGGGCGTAGGGGCCGAGGCATCGGCGTTCGCCGGTCATTACAAACTCGACAACTTGATCCTGATCTACGACTCGAACTTAGTCACTCTCGATGCCATGGCAAAACTCTCGCAGAGTGAGGATACGGCACAGCGATTTTCCGCCTACGGTTTCGACGTACAGCAGGTCGACGGTCACAACATGGAGGAATTTCTCGCCGTCTTCGAGAAGGCGAAAGGAGCGACCAGCGGTCGCCCACAATTCATAGTTGCGCACACCATTGTCGGGAAAGGTATCCCCGAAGTTGCTGGCACCAGCAAAGCGCACGGCGAGGCCGGCGTTAAGTTCGTAGACGCGGCACGAAAAGCATTAGGCCTGCCCGACGAGAAATTCTACGTCTCTACTGAAGTCAGAGACTATTTTGCAGAACACAAGCAGACGTTAAAGAAAGCATACGACGCCTGGCAAAAGATGTTTCGTGATTGGAAAGAAGAGAATCCAAAACTGGCGGCTCTGCTTGAACAGGGCATCAAAAATGAGATCCCGCACGATCTATTGCAGCGCGTTCCGGAGTTTCCCGCTGACGCAAAGATCGCGACCCGGAAAGCCGGAAGCGAGGTGTTGCAACCACTTGCCCAGGCCCTACCCTTGTTAATTGGCGGGAGTGCCGACCTGTACGGCTCTACTCTTAATTACATCGAATCTGATAAGGATTTTAATCCGGAGAATTGGTCAGGAAGGAATATCAGGTTCGGAATCCGAGAACACGGAATGTGCGCGATCCTAAACGGCATCGCCTACGACGGAATTTTCCGTCCTTCCGGCGCGACGTTCCTCGTGTTTGCCGATTATTGTCGTCCGTCCATCCGGTTGGCCGCACTGGCCAAGCTTCCGGTAATTTACATCTTCACCCATGATTCGGTTGGCGTCGGCGAAGATGGTCCCACTCATGAGCCGGTCGAAACGGTCAGTGGTTTGCGGGTTATTCCGAATTTGGACGTTTACCGCCCGGCCGATCCAGAGGAATGCGCGGCCGCATTTGTCGCTGCTCTCGACCGGACCAACGGACCGACGTTGCTGGCTTTGACGCGTCAGGCTTTGCCCAATTTAACAGAGATCCCGGCCAATCAACGCCGGCAGGGAGCACTTCGCGGTGCTTACATTTTGCATAAAGAGACCTCTCCGCTGCAGCTTATTCTCATCGCGACCGGTTCTGAGGTTCAGCACGCTTTAGCCGCTGCGAAGGAGTTAGGTGACGGGGTGAGAGTCGTTTCTGCGCCTTGTCTGAATAAATTTGATCGCCAGGATGAGTCTTATCGAAACGAGGTTTTGCCGCCTTCTTGCCGGAAAAGAGTATCGATCGAAGCCGGTGCTACTCCACTTTGGTACAAGTATGTCGGCTTGGATGGAAAGACCGTGGGAATTGATCGGTTCGGATTGAGCGCTCCGGGTGGGAAGGTCATGAAGGAGCTTGGAATTACCGCTGAGCACTTGGTCGAGGTAGCGGAGACACTTTTTTAGAGTATTCGGTAGCGGCCACTTGCTGTCCGACATAGTCCGGTATCGTGGAATGATTTGTCGAGTGCCGGCCTGGCTGGAAATAGTATTTGCGTATTCTCGGTAGACAATTAGAGATTACCCTCTGATGTCCGTCTCCGAGCTTCTTTCAAGTACCGAGATCAAGGCGCTGGCGCACAAGTTTGAATCTGCCGCCCCGGCCGAAATTTTAGCCTGGACGGCGGACACATTTCCAGGGCGGGCTGCGATTGGCACAAGTTTCCAAGGAGCCGGCTTGGTGACAATTCATCAAGCAGTTACAGCTCAACTGGACCTGCCGGTCTTTACCATCGATACAGGATTACTTTTTCCTGAGACGCTCGAATTGAAGAGCCGTCTTGAAAAGTTCTTCGGTATTGATATTGAGACGATTGAGCCGGAACTCACCGTGAAGGGTCAAGCTCGCGAACTCGGTGCGAATCTTTGGGAACGAAATCCAAATCTCTGTTGCACAATCCGAAAGGTGATGCCATTGCAGAAAAAACTTTCAGAGCTGGATGGGTGGATCTCGGGACTGCGTCGAGACCAATCTGACACGCGAGCGTCTACTCAAGTACTGGAACTGTACGAATTCGACAAGTTGCGCGGAAAACAGATCGTAAAAGTGAATCCTCTCGCCACATGGAGTTCCGCTCAAGTGTGGGACTATGTCCGTGAACATCGCATTCCTTACAATCCGCTAAAAGACCGCGGCTTTCGGAGTATTGGCTGCTGGCCATGTACCCGTGCGGCAGGTAGCAGCGAATCGGATCGCGCCGGCCGCTGGATTGGGTTCGAAAAGGATGAGTGCGGAATTCATACGTTTCTAGGCGAAAACATTTGATGGACGGGCGGTTTGCACATCTGGACGCTCTCGAGAGCCAGAGCGTATACATCCTGCGCGAGGCTTATCGAAAATTCCGTCGCCTGGCGATGCTTTGGAGTGTTGGAAAAGACTCTTCAGTACTCTTGTGGCTGATGCGCAAGGCGTTCTTTGGTCATTTGCCAATCCCCTGCGTCCATGTCGATACCAGTTTCAAGATTCCCGAGATGATAGCTTTCCGAGACCAGTTGGTTCGGGAATGGGGGATCGATCTCGTGATTGGCCAAAACCGGGAAGCGCTTAAGACCGGGCGGACATTTCCCCAGGGTGCATTGACCCGCGTCGAGTGCTGCGGATTGCTCAAGCGAGATGCGCTCCAGGCGGTGATTGAGGAGCGTGGCTATCAAGCAGTGATCGTGGGAATTCGAAGGGATGAGGAGGGAACGCGGGCAAAAGAACGTTACTTCTCGCCCCGAGATAAAAACTTTGAATGGAATTTTCGGGATCAACCGCCGGAGCTCTGGGACCAATTCAAGACGGATTTCGACCCGGGAACCCATATTCGAATTCATCCGTTGCTGCATTGGACGGAGACGAACGTCTGGGAGTATATAGAGCGGGAAAACATCCCTGTGGTGGACTTATACTTTGCCCGGAATGGCTTTCGCTATCGGAGTCTGGGATGCGCGCCGTGCACGAAACCCGTGCAATCAACCGCGAGTTCGGTTCCAGCCATTATCGCGGAACTACGCGAGACTAAGCTCTCGGAAAGGAGTACGCGTGCTCAGGATCAGGAATCAGAAGACGCTTTTGAACGGTTGCGAGCCAGTGGATACATGTGAGAACAGTCGTAACCGTCGCTTGCTCTGCGAGCATTCCCTTCCGGCGGTTGGTGAGCAATACAAATGAAGGTCAGAGAGGAAACGGCATCGGCCACAGATCTGCCCGAACAAGCTTTGTCCGATGATTCGGATCGCGAATTCGTCGAACCATTGTTTGGAGAGAAGGCTTTTCGTGTGGTCATCGTGGGCCATGTTGATCACGGTAAATCTACGCTGGTCGGCCGCCTTCTGTATGAAACGGGGTCCCTTCCGGACGGCAAATATGAGGAGATCCAAACGATTTGTCGCCGGAGGAATATGCCTTTTGAATGGGCGTTCCTCATGGACGCGTTGCAAGCGGAACGGGATCAGAACATCACGATCGATGTCTCGCAGATCTGGTTTCATAGCGCTCTCCGCAACTATGTGATTATTGATGCTCCCGGGCATAAGGAATTCCTCAAGAACATGGTCACGGGTGCCGCGACCGCGGACGCAGCGCTCCTCTTGATTGCGGCTAACGAAGGAGTTCAGGAGCAAAGTCGACGTCACGCCTACCTGCTGAGCTTGTTGGGGGTAGGTAGGGTACTGGTCGTGGTCAACAAGATGGATCTGGTGAGCTATTCGTCAGACGTTTTCGCTCAGATCGAGGCTGAGTATCGTGCATTTCTGAAGCAGCTTCGAATAGAGCCGATCCGCTTCATCCCTATCTCGGCGCGAGACGGCGTGAATCTCATCGCGGCTAAAACGAAGCATTTGGGTTGGTACGATGGACCGGCGCTGATCGACGCGTTGGACCAATTGGAAGCGCCGAAGTCAGCGAGTGACGGGCCATTGCGGTTTGCCGTGCAAGACATTTATCGGTTCGACGAACGAAGAATCATCGCGGGCCGAGTCGAATCGGGCAGTCTACGCGTCGGAGAACAAATCCTGTTCGCGCCAGCCAACAAGGAATCGACGGTTGCCTCCATCGAATCGTGGCAGACTCCTCCCATTGCGGTTGCGCCCTCTGGCCAAGCGATTGGCATTACTCTCAAAGAACAGATCTTCGTGGAACGCGGTCAAGTCGCGGCCACCGCGGACGCGATGCCGATCGAAACCAATCGTTTTCGGGCTCGTCTGTTTTGGATGGGTGATCGGCCGCTCACGCTCGGGCGGCGCTACAAGGTGAAGCTTCTGACTCAGGAAGTTGAATGCCAGGTCGCTTCCATCGATCGGGTGATTGACGCTTCGTCGCTGGAGACCACTTCCAGTATTCGCCGATCCGTCGGCAGAAATGAAGTTGCCGAGATTACAGTCCAGACTAGAGGTCCCATTGTCCTGGACAATTACGACCGTCTAGCGGTCAGCGGGCGATTCGTTTTGGTTGACGAAAATGATGTCGCCGGTGGCGGTATCGTTTTTGGCGGACAGTATCTCGATCGCGCGCCCTATCGTAGTTCCAATATTTCCTGGGCGGAAGGCCAGGTGAGTTTGCGGGAGCGGATCGAACGCAACGGTCACCGCGGCTTGGTCGTTTGGTTTACCGGGTTGTCCGGCGCTGGAAAATCGACTTTGGCGTACGCGTTGGAACGAGAATTGTTTGACCGGCAAATGCACGCTTGCGTCATGGATGGGGACAATCTTCGCCACGGCCTGAACGCCAATTTGTCTTTCAGTCCTGAAGATCGAGTCGAAAACATCCGGCGAGCGGCGGAGGTCGCAAAACTGATGGCAATGACCGGTCTCGTCGTGGTCACTTCCTTTATTTCTCCTTATCGAGCTGATCGGCTGAAGGCGCGCCAAATCGTTTCCAGTGGCGGAGTCGAGTTTGTCGAGGTACACGTTTCTGCTCCGATCGAAGTTTGCGAGAGTCGCGATCCGAAGGCGCTGTACCAAAAAGCGCGCGCCGGGCTGATTCAAGGTTTTACCGGTATCGACGCGCCGTACGAGGCGCCCGAGGATCCCGAGTTGATCCTCAAAACCGGGCAAGAGAGCATAGCGACTTCTTTAGATCAGTTATTGGGTTTTGTGATTCCCCTACTCCGGTTGGATGAAGCCGAATACGAAATTTGAATCGAACTTAGTTTCGTGGCTAGCATGGCCGTACCGTGGGACTAATCCCGATAACCAGAATTTTTTTGATCTTGTTTTCTTTAGCTTCTGGAGCAACCCAGGCCGAAGAATCTGAACTCTTGCGCCCAGGGCCGATGAGTCTGGCCCTGACCTTCACGACACAGGCGGATCAAGGTCTTTACAGTTTGGCCTGGTCTCCGAATAGCCAGACTCTTGCTTGTGGAGGGCTGAACCAGATTTGGCTGTTTTCCGTTCCCGGCTTTGGAGCGCTTGGACGGCTAGCCGCCGAGCAAGGAGAAGTCTGGGGCTTAGCATGGGCTCCGGCGGGCAATCTCTTAATTTCCGGAGGAATCAATGGGTCCCTGATCTGGTGGGAAAACAAAACATTGCAGAAAACGCGCAACGAGGGAGGCGCCATTTATGACGTTGCTTTCTCGCCAGACGGTCGCGAATTGGCGGTGGCAGATGATTCGGCTACTACGAAGATTTGGAACATCGAAGGTTATACGAAATCGACTATCCAGCTGGACGGAGCTGGCTTAGGGGTGAGCTGGGCGCCGCATGGCCGTGACCTGGTCGTCGGGACCGGTCAAGGGGGGAGCAGCCTCCTGGTGCTCGACGCCAACAGCGCGGAAGTCCGGTGGCGGAGCCAAAATGTTCCATCGGGGTATCGAGCTCCGTACGGGTTCGGAAAAGATGAAGTCAACGGAGTGGCCTACTCTCCCACTGGATATTGGATAGCGGCAGCGTTGCAAGACGGACGGATCGTGATATTCGGCGCGCGAACCGGTCGCAAGCACCTTAGCCTGCAGCTGCATCGACCGGGAAGCGGCGGCGCTCGACGAGTCAGTTGGTCTACGGACGGGAAATGGATCGCTAGCTGTGGGGAAGATGGCCGAGTCAATCTAGTTTCGTTTTCCCATCCAAACCAGCGAGTGGAATTGCTGAGTACTTCGAAAGCGGTGTGGGAGGTTGCCTTCTCGCCCGATAACCGGTGGTTGGCCGCGGTTGGCGACGAAGGAAGAGTTTGGGTCTGGGATCTATCTAGTCAGAGTGATCGCGGTAGTCAGAGCAATCGGAATAGGCGCAGCAATCACAGTAGGCACGGAAGGCGGTAGATAAGGCGAACGACAATGGACAGAAGCGCGCTGTCGTTCGCTGTCGTTCGCCGGCTAGGTCTCCAACCATTCGCAAAATTCTTTGTATACCGCGTTGCCGATCTCGATAAGACGCAGTTGAATCGTGTCCAGGTATTCGTGTAGCCCGACTTGGAAGATATCGGCAATCGTGACATAAGATAAATCGGCCAGGAGCTTACCCGAAAGCCGTTCCGCCTCAATCCGATAGAGGAAGTCGCCCCGCTCCACGCCGGTGATCCGATGCAAAGAATAGTCAAAGGAATCAACACAGAACCGGATCGAGCGCGGAAAAGTCTGATGCTTGATGAGGAATTCAGCTACTTTCCACGGAGCCACCTCACCCTGGGAATTTTTGCGATAAGGTTCGCCGGCACTGCACGAGTTGAGCACCGCCAGCCACTGTACGAGGTCGACATTTCCTCCGATCTGTTCTCCTTTGGGTAAAAGGATGTGATATTTTATGTCGAGGATACGCGAGGTTCGGTCCGCCCGCTCAAGGAATTTGCCGAGCTGAATAAAATCCCAGCCTTCATCGTGAGCCATCGTTGCGTCGGCGATCCCTTGAAACAGATGGCAGCCTTGCAAGACCCACTGGAAAAACTGATAACTGCTGGAACGAAAGAGTCGTTTTGCTTCGCCGGAGCGAAAGTCGAGAAACATTCGATTGAGCTGCTCAAACATCTCGGAAGAGATTTGCTCACGCACAGTTCGAGCGCTTTCGCGAGCAGAACAGAGACAAGAATAGACCGAGTTGGGGTTCTTCTTCTCAAATGAAACAAACTCCACAACATATTCTCCGGTTATTGCCGGATACACCTTCTCGAACAGTTTGGTGTCCTCGAGGGAATAAATGATCGATTCCCAATGCTGTTGACTGTACCGGTTTTTCACCAGGGTCGCGTCCAGCATAAGCTGGAGGTTCACATCGAGCATTCGGGCATTGTTTTCCGCGCGCTCGATATAGCGGCCCAGCCAGTAGAGCGAATCGGCGACTCGGGAAAGCATTTCTTTAGTGCAAAGGTTCGATCTTGCCGTGAACAGATTTTATTGCCAAGTCATTCGTTTAAGACCCAGGTGTCCTTACTACCACCGCCCTGCGAAGAATTTACGACCAAAGAGTTTTTCCGGAGAGCAACCCGGGTGAGGCCACCGGGAATGATGGTGATTTTCTCGCCGAACAAAATATACGGTCGCAGATCGATATGCCGGCCTTCAAAACGACCATCAGAGTAGGACGGACAGCGGGAAAGCTGGACCACCGGTTGCGCAATGTAGTTCCGAGGATTCTCGTTAATGGCGGCACGGAATTTATCTCTCTCCGCAGCAGTTGAAGTAGGTCCCATCAACATTCCGTAACCTCCGCTTTCGTTCGCAGATTTCACCACGAGTTCCGGAAGATGCTCAAGGATGTAGGCCCGATCTGAGTCGAAGTGGGAAAGATAGGTAGGTACGTTCGGAAGAATGGGGTCCTGGTCGAGATAATATTTAATCATCTGCGGGACGAAGTAGTAGGTCGCCTTGTCGTCCGCCACGCCTGTCCCAATCGAATTGGCCAGGCTTACATTTCCTCTTCGATAGACATCCACGATGCCGGAAACGCCCAGCAAAGAATCCTTTCGAAACACCGACGGGTCGAGAAAGTCATCGTCGATCCGACGATAAACTACGTCGACTTGGCGAAGGCCTTTGGTGGTCTTCATCATCAGGTAACCATTTTGGATCACCAGATCGGCTCCGACGACGATCTCGATGCCCATTGTCCTGGCCAGAAAGGAGTGCTCGAAATAAGCGGAGTTGTAGATCCCCGGGGTCAGCAGCACGACCGTCGGCTCGGGATTGTCATCTGGCGCGATATAGCGAAGAACGTTCAGCAGCTCCTGGCAGTAACTGTCGACCGGTTGCACCGCGTGCCGCGAAAATAAATTGGGGAATACGCGTTTCATTGCCTGGCGGTTCTCCAAGAGGTAGGAAACTCCCGAAGGGCATCTTCCGTTGTCTTCCAGAACGAGGTATCTTCCGTCGCTGTCCCGAATCAGATCGGTCCCACAAATGTGCATGTAGATGCCTTTTGGCACATTGACTCCCATGAACTCCAGACGGAAATGTACCGCGCTCTCCACGATCTCACGCGGCACCACCTTGTCCTTGATAATCCGTTGTTCATGATAAACATCCTGCAAAAAAAGATTCAGCGCGGTGATTCGCTGGACCAGGCCCTGCTCGATTTGTTGCCACTCGCCAAACGGAACTATCCTCGGGAGCAAATCGAATGGGAAAATGCGCTCGGTCCCTTCGTCATCGTTGTAGACCGTGAAGGTGATTCCTTGGTTGAGAAATGAATTATCCGCGGCCGACCGTTTCCGCTCGAATTCTTCGGGGGTTAACTCGCTGTACCGCTGGTAAAGCCGGTCGTAGTGAGTTCTAATCTGACCTGAGGGTTCAAACATCTCGTCGAAAAACGAGCCGGGGTCATAATTATCGAACAGCATACCCATAATGATCGTAGTTATGGTTAAACCCCTCTGCCGAGGCGAAGCAAGCTATCATTGAGCAGGCGCTGTGCCCAGCGGGGCGAATTCGCTTACAATTTGCCGCCAGCCGGGTTCGGAGTATGTTCTCTGAGCAACAATGACTGCTTTTAGTATTCTGTTGTTCGTTGGAACTTTTGCGCTTTCGCTCTGGGCCACCTGGAGAGTCAAAGCGACTTACGCTAAATATAGCCAGGTCCCTTCCTCGGTCGGTTTATCTGGCGCCGATGTCGCCGCCCATATTCTGCAGCGGGCCGGAATTGGTGACATCCAGATTGTGGAATCCAACCAGCTGCTGGGAGATCATTACGACCCGATGAATCGGCGGCTCGTGCTCTCCTCGGATAATTTTCGTGGCACTTCGACGGCTGCCATGGGCGTGGCGGCGCACGAGTGTGGTCATGCCGTGCAGCATAAGCTCGCTTATGCGCCTCTGGGTTGGAGAATGGCGTCAGTTCATATGGTTGGCTTTGCGAACATGGCGGTCGCATTTCTTCCGATCTTTGGATTCGTTACGCACATGCTTCGGCCGATGCTGATCATCCTCTGCTTCGCCTGGGCGATCATTATGGTTTTTAATTTGATCACGCTTCCGGTGGAGTTTGATGCCTCAGCGCGAGCGAAGCGAATTTTGGGCGAGATGGGGTTCTACCGCAATCAGGCGGACGCGGAGGGCGTTAATAAAGTACTGGATGCTGCGGCGCTGACCTACGTGGCTGCTTTTATTACCTCTCTGGGCTACCTTCTGTACTACTTGCTACCTCTTCTAGGAGGCGGCCGCCGGAACTGGGACTGAGGAAGGGAACGCACGACAACGCTGGGAACATACGAGAGCGACGAAAAAGAGCGGACTTCTCTGACTTGTCTTCGGTAGCGGCGAGTGTCCCGTTATGCTCTGCGGGTCCTTAGTCGAAGCGGTGGAACGAAGGGATCGGTGTGGCTGACTCAAAAGCTCAGTCGCCACCTGCCATCATCGCACGGCGCACCGCTGGGGCGAACACAGCCAAGGCGACTGAGGTTCACGGCTTTTGTGGACCAGTCGCTCCGTTCGGATTTTCGGGTTAGGCGAGACAAGATGGTTGGTTGGATCCGACTTCGTCTCGACGCGACAGGGGCGGCTCCCTGGCCGCTACAGACTATGTCGGACAGGCTAGTCGCCGCTTGTGCCGAACACCTCTCCGGCGATCCCGGCGTTCATTTCCCTACCGGATTGCCCTAACTATGATAGCGTAACCGAATTGTCACATCCGCCAGGTAGCGGTTCGGAGATGGAAGGTATAAAAGGATGCAGGCGAGACGCCCCTATCAGCTCACAACGAAAAGGAAACTCATGCAGCATCTTCCTATCCCTTCGCTGGCCGAACCCTCACTTTATATCAACCGAGAGCTAAGTTGGCTCGAGTTCAATCAAAGGGTCTTGGAGGAAGCTCAAGATCCGACCAATCCACTCTTGGAGCGGGTCAAGTTTCTCTGTATCGTCAGCTCGAATCTAGACGAGTTCTTTGAGGTCCGAGTCGCTGGCCTGAATCAACAGCGCCAAAGCGGAATCAGCACTGCTGGTCCGGATGGGATGAGTCCGACCGAGCAACTGGCGGCGGTTTCGGCTCGCGTTCGCAAAATGTTGGACGACCAGTATTCGCTCTGGAATAAATCTCTGGTCCCCGCGCTCGAGGATCAGAACATCTTCTTCTTGCGTTACGATGAACTCAGTTCGGACGAAAAGAACTACTATTCCAATTATTTTCGGACCTCGGTATATCCGGTACTGACCCCTCTGGCGGTCGATCCCGTGCATCCTTTCCCGCAGCTTCTTAACAAAAGCCTGAATGTGGTTGTGGAGCTCGAGGGAAAGGAGCTGAACACGAATCTGGCCATTGTCCAAGTTCCGAGAATATTGCCTCGATTGCTTCCGTACAAGGCAGGGGAACGCGGCATCTATCGTTATATCTTCATCGGCAATCTTATCCAGGCGCATGTGGGCGCTTTGTTCCATGGGGTCAAAGTAAAAGGCGCTTATCAGTTTCGCGTAACTCGCAACAGTGATCTCTATCTTGATGAAGAAGAGTCGGAGAATTTGCTCAAAGCGATCGAATTGGAGCTGCGCAAGCGTAGCCGGGGGGACGCCGTCCGGCTTGAGGTTCAACAGGAGTGCCCGCCGCATATCTCAGATCAGCTTCTGCAGACGTTCGGTCTTACTGATACCGATCTGTTTGCGGTGGATGGACCGATCAATTTCTTCCGATTGATGCCGGTGATCTCAGGGGTTGATCGGCCAGATCTCAAATATAAGCCGTTCGTTCCAGCAATAGTTACTGCTCCCGAAGATCAGGACGACATTTTCTCCCAAATTCGGCGTCGATCTATTCTGCTCCACCACCCCTATGAGAGCTTTCAAAGCGTTCTGGATTTCATTGAGCAGGCGGCGGAGGACCCCAATGTACTTGCGATCAAGCAGACTTTATATCGTACCAGCGGTGACTCCCAAATCGTGGCTTCCCTGGCAGAAGCAGCGGAGAGCGGCAAACAAGTAACCGTCGTGATTGAACTCAAGGCCCGGTTCGACGAAGCGGCAAATATCAAATGGGCTCGAACGCTTCAGGAAGCCGGAGTCCATGTCGTGTATGGAATCGTTGGCCTGAAAACTCACGCCAAACTCGCGCTGGTGGTTCGCAAGGAGGAAGATGGCATCCGTCGTTATCTGCACCTGGGTACCGGAAATTACCATCCTTCGACCGCTCGGCTATATACCGACCTGGGTTACCTGACATGTGATCCCGTTCTGACTGATGACTGTGCGGAACTTTTTAATTGGCTCACCGGCGTTTCCGTGTTTCCGGATTTAAAGAAGATTAAAGCGGCGCCCAAGGCGCTTCATGAGTTTGTCCTCGAAATGGTCGAACGCGAGACGGAGAATGCGAAGGCCGGCAAAGCGGCGACGATCTTTGCTAAACTCAACTCACTCGTCGACACGGAAACAATTCAGGCACTCTATTCGGCATCACAAGCCGGTGTTCGGATCCGGTTGTTGGTTCGAGGAATCTGCTCTTTGCGGGCTCAGGTTCCCGGCGTGAGCGAGAATATCGCCGTGCGCAGTCTGGTCGGACGTTTTTTGGAACACAGTAGAATTTTTCGATTCGAGAACGCGGGCAAGCCAGCGATTTATCTCGCGAGCGCCGATTGGATGCCTCGAAACTTTTTCCGGCGCGTTGAAACCTGTTTTCCGGTTGGAGAGCAAGATCTCAAAGCACAAATCGACCAAATGCTGGAGGATTACTGGCAAGATAACGTGAAAGCAAGAGAGCAGGTATCTGATGAACTAACCTACCGCCGGCGCCCGATCGAAGGGGATCGAATCGATGTGCAGGCGCTCTTTCTCGATCAGATTCCTAAGCGAAAACGGGTTGATATCGAAGCCAAGCCGGTTGTCGTGAAAACTCCTGGAAAAAAGGAAGCTCCAGCGGGAATTGGTCAACCGGCCTAGCAAGCAAATTCGGTAAGTAGCCTGATGCTCCAGCCTCAGGAAAGTAACGCACTGCCGGCTGGAGAAGTGTCGAATCGATCGCTTTTGGGCGCATCGCCTCGAGGTTCCTGAGGCAGGAGCATCTGGCTACGTTGCTGTATTCTCCGAATTTGTTTTCTGTGGGGTCGCACGCTTTTTCCGAGTCGACTCCCGCTTGGCAAATTCCCAGCCGATTTTCCCTTTGCTCAGGGTAAGGACCGCGTCAAAAGGCCGCCCCTTTTTGGATATGAATCGACGGAGCAGGTCGCTTTTTCCTTCGGTGAGCATCTTCTTAAGCTGATCGGCAGGTACCTCGCGCTGCAAAATTGTTTTGCTCATCTTAAACGTGCAGGTGCCTTTGGGCACATTCTCGCAAATGTAGACTGGACCTAAGTCGTAAACGGAACCAGTTCCACAAACCTGACAGGGCCCAACCACTTGGTGGATCGCCGGATCGACTTCTACACTGGCGGACGACCCATTATTTTCGAACGAGAACTGTGGCTTGTTCTCCTCGTTCAAAACCAGTTGCGCCGAGAATAGGCGCCCCGTCTTGCTGCGGAAACCATCAAGCGGTCCAAGCTTTCTTTCCCGTACCAAAACGGTCGCTTCTTCCGGGCTGAGTTCACGGCTCGCGATGTTTTTGAAAAGTCGATAGCCACACGTCTCGCAATGATAGGTGCGGTAATCCTCTTTGAGTTGGGGCGCTCCACAATTCGGGCATTTAACCTCCAGGGTTACATAGTTGCCCTCGACCACGTCGCTCTCAAAATTCTTTGCTTTATCAACAATTTGCCGTGTCAGATCCTTGATCTTAGACATGAACGCGGGCCGTTCGAGCTGGCCCTGTTCCATTAACTTGAGCTGATACTCCCATTCTCCAGTCAGCTCAGGCGAGGAAAGTAATTCGATTCCGATTCCCCGCAGTAATGTAACCAGCGAAATTCCTTTTGCCGTCGCAATTAACTCACGACCTTCTCGGCTGATGTATCCATCTTGGATTAACCCCTCAATGATCGCAGCGCGGGTGGCCGGCGTTCCCAGACCTTTTGCCGACATCGCGTCTCGCAACTCTTCGTCATCCACTAGTTTCCCGGCGCTCTCCATCGCTGAAAGCAGCGTCGCTTCGGAAAAGCGCGCCGGCGGCTTGGTCTGGTTTTCTTTGATTTCCGCGTCACGCGTCAGCGCGGACTCGTCACCATTCAGTTCCACCAAAACATCGCTTTCGCCCTCACCGGAGGCTTGCCGGCCATAGACTGCCAACCAACCCGGATCTTTGATGATCCTTCCCTCTGTTTTGAAAGCCTCTTCTTCAACTCGCGTAATCCGGGTGGTGACTTCAAACTGTGCAGCTGGAAAAAAGACGGCTACAAACCGCCGAGCAATTAGATCGAAGAGCTTTTGCTGAGCCTCATCCAGATGCTTGGGATTCTCGCCAGTAGGAATGATGGCGTTATGATCGGTTATTTTTGCGTTGTTAAAAATCCGTTTGCTGGGCCGCACCCAATCATTTTGTAGGACCTTGTGAGCGTGCGGCAGGAGTGCTGGGTCGCGCAAATTGCGGAGGACACTATTGGCTGTGGCCAAATAGTCTTCCGGCAGATACCGGGAATCGGTTCTCGGATAGGTGATCAGCTTGTAGCGCTCATAAAGTTGCTGAGCGATCTGCAGTGTTCGTCGCGCGGAAAAACCGAAACGACCGTTGGCCTCGCGCTGTAACGAAGTGAGATCGTAGAGTAGCGGGGGAGCCTGAGTCGTCGGCTTCTTTTCCTCTGAGATTGTCCCGGTTTTACCGACAACTTTGGCCTTGATCGTCTCCGCCTTTTCAACCGACCAAATCCGTTCTGCTCGACGATCTTCATCAGGATCCTTGGTAAACGCTTCGTCGAACCAGCGCCCGCGATAAGATCCTTTACCGATTTCAAAATCAGCAAATAGCTCCCAATAGGTTCGTGGTTCGAAACTGCGGATTTTTTCTTCCCGCTCGACCAGAATCGCCAGAGTAGGAGTTTGCACTCGACCCACCGGAGTCAACTGGAAGCCGCCAACCTTGGAGTTGAACGCCGTCATCGCTCTGGTGGCGTTGATTCCCACCAGCCAGTCGCTTTCCGAACGACAGACCGCTGCTTCCGCCAGCGGAATCATTTCTCGATCGCTACGCAAGTGCTCAAACGCAGATCGAATCGCTTCAAAAGTCATCGACTGCAACCAGAGTCGTTGCAACGGTTTATGGACCCCAGCGAGTCGGATTAAGTAGCGAAAAATGAGTTCACCCTCTCGCCCGGCGTCGCAAGCATTGACGATCAGATCGACGTCGTTGCGCTTCATCAGCCGTTGCAAAAGCTTGAACCGCGCTTCCGTCTTCGCAATTGGCTTCAGCTCAAATTCTTCCGGAATGATTGGCAGACTCTGAAAGCTCCACTTGCCGCGCCTCTTGTCCAGCTCGCCGGGCAGGCAAAGTTCTACCAGATGGCCAATGGCCGATGAAATAACGAACCGGTCATTTTCGAAGTATTCGCCTTTCTTCTCGAATTTCCCTAGCGCGCGGGTGAAATCGAGGGCGACACTCGGTTTTTCTGCGATGACCAGCGTTTTACCCATCTGCAAAGTTCGTTTCGTTCGGTTCCCAAATTCGGATCGGGACAGTAAAGGGCAACCCAATAGGTGGCAACTCATTTATTGTTCGCAGGCTTCGGTAGCGGCGACTGTCCCTCTAGAGTTTTTCACGTTGCCAGACCAGAAAACTCGGCCGGAGCTTTTGTCGGCGCCTGACCAGAAACCGCAGTCGCCATCCCCGCCAAGACCGGCGGCGACTGAACGTCACAACCGGGTTGACCAATAGCTTCGGGCACGACCAGAAGCGGGTCTCGGGCTTTGGTCTGAAGGGACAAGTCGCCCCTACCGTCAAAGGAGCTTCACAAAAAACTTTCCCGGTAGTTGCCGGACCAGGCGGCGCATCTCTAGCTGCAGCAGAGCTGCGCTCACCGCTCCTGCGGTCAGACCGGATGCTTCAATGATTGTATCGATAGAAGTCTCGGTTGAGCCAATGGCTTTGTACACAATCAATAGATCGCCTTCCAGATCGGGCGGTTGACTGGCAACGAGTTCCGGTGGTTTGGGAAAAAGTGTTTGCAAATCCTCGAGAATGTCATCAACACTCATCACCAATTTCGCACCCTGTTGAATCAGGCGATTCGATCCAAACGAATTGGGACGGTCGATCGGCCCGGGCACCGCGTACAAAGATCGGCCTTGTTCGGCAGCTTGCGAAGCGCTGATCAATGCGCCGCTATTCGCTCCCGCTTCAACCACCAAAAGGCCAAAGCTCAGACCGCTAATGATGCGATTGCGCATCGGGAACGTTTGTCTATCCGGGGTGGTGTCCATCGGAAATTCCGTAACGATCGCTCCGGATGTACTGATCTTTTCCGCGAGTTCCCGGTTCTCGGCCGGATAGATATAATGCAATCCGGTGCCAAGCACCGCGATTGTTCGCCCTTTTGCCGCTAGTGCTCCTTGATGGGCGGCAGTATCGATTCCGCGCGCCAGCCCACTCACCACGGTTATTCCGGAATAAGCGATTTGGTAGGAGAGTCGCTTGGCGGACTCGAGACCGTAATGCGTAGTCCGTCTCGAGCCGACTACTCCCATCGCATGTTGGTCTCGCTCTAGAATTTCGCCCCAAACGTACAGAACGATTGGAGGATCATAGATTTCACGCAGAAGCCGAGGATAAATCTCATCTTCCTGGGTAAGAATTTTGGCACCATATTCGCGAATTCGACCGAGTTCACTTGTCAAATCGACCTCCGCCTCCCACGACAGGATCGCTTCAATCGCCGGATTGGGGAGACCCTCAATCGCCTGCAGTTCGGCTCGACTCGCTTGAAGAATACGTTCTGGATCCTGAAATCGATCGAGAAGCTTGCGTAATCGAATGGGGCCCAGATGAGCCACCATGTTCAGAGCTATATACGCCTCGGTGCGTGTCACACGCGTGATTCTCTCAAGACGCCGACCGCACTGGCAAGATCGCTCCTCGTAATTTTGTCCGACACGAATGCCGCACCTAAACCGGAAGCCAGCACAAAACGTATTTCTCCACGAACGAATTTTTTATCGGTAAAGACCTTCTCGATTATAGCTTCGGTGGGAAAATGGCTTGGCAGTACAGTGGGAAGACTGAACTTCTCGAGCAAAGACACAATTCTCGCGCAATCGCTTTCTGGAAATCCTGCCTTTTCCGTGGAAAGCCACATGGCCGCCCGCATTCCCAAACTTATCGCCTCGCCGTGGAGCATCGTTCCGTATCCAGCAACTGCTTCGATGCCGTGGCCGATGGTATGGCCGAAATTCAGGAGTGCGCGTTCGCCCGAGTTCTCGCGTTCGTCGCTGGCAACAATCCGGGCCTTGATCGAGACACAGTCGGCAATCAGCGGACCAAGATCGGAAAGGCCGGGTTGCGACAAGGTATCCAGCAAATTCGGCTGCTCGATCACGCCGTATTTGATGACCTCCGCGAAGCCCTCGTTTTTTACCCGCTCGGGTAGCGTTTCCAGCGTACCAGTATCCGCGAGCACCAGTGAAGGCTGGTGAAAAGCACCAACCAGGTTTTTTCCCGCCCGCAGATTAATTGCGGTCTTTCCTCCAACCGCGCTGTCGACTTGCGCCATGACCGTGGTTGCCACCTGAACGTACGGAATGCCTCGCGCATAGATCGAGGCGACGAAGCCGGCAAGATCACCCACCACTCCTCCTCCCAGGGCTATGATGATGCCGGACCGATCGACGCGATTCCGAGCCAGTGCTTCGCACAGTTTCTCCGCAACAAAAAAAGACTTGGAATTCTCGCCACTAGGAATGATCTCTTGGCTGCAGGGAAAACCGGCCTGCGAAAGAGAAGCAACCAGCGGCTCACTATAGAGGTGGCTGACAATCTCGTCCGTGACGATCACCGCCTGTCCCGCGAATCCGAGATTTCGGATGGCTGGCCCCGCTTGCCGCAAAAGGTCTTCTCCGATAACAACCTGGTAGGTTCGAGGGCCGAGATCGACTGTGACCGAGCGAAGCGCGCTGTCCATAAATGAAGAGTGGTGCTCGGGGGGGGACTTGAACCCCCACGCCTTGCGGCATACGCCCCTCAAACGTACGTGTCTGCCATTTCACCACCCGAGCGGAATTCGAGGAGAACGAACTTCTAACATGGCCCCAAGCCCTCGCAAGGATTTCTTTCCGCCCCGGCGGTCCCTTACGGTCTGCCCATCGGCTCCGGGATCCCTTTGAGCATAGCGTGCTGAGCTTCGGCCAAAGCCGCTGCCGGACTGCATCGGCAATTAGTGGCAAGCTCAAGGGCGGCGCCCATTGACGTCCAGAACCGACCCATCTGCGGAATATTCGGCATTACTTCTCCTGCCTCTGCACACCGTTTCATTTCACCGAGCAGTGGGTTGTTTTGGGAGAGCTCGTCGTAGAGCGAAATCATCGCCGGGATTCCGACCGGCTTGAGATGGTCCAACGCGCACAAGCTCTCCTTGGTAAAGGCGTATTTCTCCAGGAATTCTTTCGCCAGGTCTCGATTCGGTGAGCTGCGATTGATATAGGCAACCTGAACACCTATGAACGCTTTGCCCAAATTGCCGTTTGTTCCGGGCATCGGTACCACGCCAAAATCGATGCCACTCTTCATGAGATTGGGCCAATCCCAAGGCCCCGAGATCATCATCGCTAGCTTGCCTCGAGCCATTAACTCTTGCGCGATGTCACCGCTCGAAGCCATTCTGGGCAGGACACCAATATCGATTAGGTGGACGATCTCAGATAATCCCTGAACTGCTCCGTCCGTCGCCACCCCGACGTTGCGGGGATCGTATCCATCGTTGGTCTTTCCAAAGATATAGCCGCCGCCGCTCGCCAAGATGCCCCAGGAATAATACGGGTTGTTGTAATCCCAGAGAATTGAATTGAAGTCCGGGTGTTCTGACTTGAGTCGTTGGCTAAAAGCAATCAGATCGCTGAGTTGAGTGGGCGGTTTGCCACTCACCAGCTTTTTGTTGTAGATCAAGCCGATCGCTTCGAGGCTGATCGGATACCCCCAGAGTTGCATGCGATGACGCACGGCATCCCAGGCCATCGGATAAAATTGCTGCTTGTAGGCGGCTGTTACCTCGATCGGAGCAATGACCCCGCCATCTGCCCACTCGCCGACCTTATCGTGGGCCCAAATGACAATGTCGGGCCCTTTACCTGCTTGGGCCGCGAGCGGAAAATTATCGGTGATCTTTTCCGGAGTTTCGATCCGGACCGGAATCCCGTAATCCTGTTCGAACTTTTTGGCGACCAGTTGCATGGCGGAAGCGCGGTCGGCGTCCATCCAGATTAACAATTGCCCGTTCGTCCAAGCGTTAGCAATATGAGCCCCTGTCACTAGCAGAAGCACGGTCAGAATTCGATGCATGGGGGGAACTCCTGGAGGTCAATTCTATTTTCGGCGGCGGTATTTCGGCAAGAAACTCGACTCCTCCGGCGCAGTCAATCCGCCGGTCGCTTCCAGCCAATCCGCGATTCGGGTCGCATTCTGTTCTAATGTACTCTCACTCACATCGACTACAAACTTCGACAGCAAAGATCGGTCGATCAATTCCTGCAGCACTTCTTGTTCACGCAAGAACAATCCGAGGTCATCGTATTGCGAGGGGTTGCTGGAAATTTTCATCCGCCGTTTTCGAGCTTCTTCGAATGAATCAGGATGTCGCCAGCAGAAAACCAAGCGAAATCCAAGCTTCACTAAGCGCGTTTCCAACCAGGTGAAATCATAGCGCCGATTCGCATAAATCAGCTGCCAGGCCTGAGTCGATATATGGAAACGATCGACCACCCACGAATAGTATCGGTACAACTCGAACAGTTTCGCCCATGTTCGGTAGGCTTCGAGCACCCGTTCTTCATACTGCGGCTCAAAATTGATCAGACTCGCGCCGTAGGGACTATCGGTGAAGCCGTTCCACTCGGCGGAAATAATCGGTGCATGATATCGATACTTGCGCACGCCAACGATGCGCGGGTGTTCATTCAATGCAAAGGCGAGATCCGTCTTGCCAGTAAGCCTGGTACCTTCGAGAATAACCTTTGGACAACGTTTAATAACCATAGAGGGTATCCAAAAGGTGCGTTGCGTCTCCTGGAGTGTCGGAAGCGCATCCGGTGGGCCTTTCCAACTCAAAACTTCTTTGTTTTGTCAGAACCACGGTAGCTCCTTCAACTTGTGCCTGGAGAACGGATTATCGGTCTTTCGCGTCGCTCTACCATGAGATAAAGCTTCGCAATTCGGCTATTTGTTGGATGATTTATCGTTCGTTACCGTATGAGTAGCAATTCCATTTGGATTTCGCTGCGAAATCGAACTTTTCGCCGGTTATGGATCGCGACGGTCATTTCGGGCTGCGGTGTCTCGGCGCACGATACAGCGGCGACTTGGATGATGCACACGGTTTCCAGCTCGCCATTAATGATCTCGCTGATGTCGACGGTGGCTTCACTCCCTTTCTTTCTGTTGACTATACCCGCCGGCGCTGTGGCTGACATGGCCGACCGTCGCAAAATTCTCTCGGTGATGAATCTCTGGTTGGCTTCCTGTGCAGGAATGCTGGCAATATTCGGTTTTCTCGGCGCATTGAACCCGTGGATCATTCTGGTGGCGGTCTTTTGCGCCGGTGCTGGATTCAGTTTTTATGCCCCGGCCTGGTCGGCCCTGGTTCCCGAGATTGTTTCTCCGGCCGAGCTGCCATCGGCCGTCACCCTTGGTGGTCTCCAGTTGAATCTGTCCGGCATTATTGGCCCAGCCATTGGCGGATTCCTATTGATGCAATTTGGAGCGTCGGTTGTCTTCGTGCTGAATGCCTTTTGCTTTCTCTTGGTGACCGGCGCGGTATTAAGCTGGAGGAGGTCGAACCTGCAGGCCAGACTTCCGCTGGAGAATTTTTTTGAGGCCTTTGTGAGCGCGGCTCGCTATGTCAGGTACGCGCCGGGCATTCAGGTCGTTTTGGCGCGAGACGTAGTGTTTTCGTTTTTTATCTCCGTGATCCCTGCGCTCCTACCGGTAGTCGGTTTGCGGGTGCTCAATCTCGATTCGCGCGGCCTAGGCTGTCTCTATACTTCCATGGGGATCGGATCGGTTGTGGGAGCGGTTTTTGTCATTCCTCAGGCTCGTGCCCGGTTATCGGCCAATACGCTGACGATCGTGGCTAACGTGCTCGTTGCCTGCGTCTTCGTCCTGATGGCGTTGGTATCCGACGTCAGACTCTTTTGGGTGATTGCCGCCCTGGCTGGACTCGGTTGGACTTTGACGGCGGCGGAGCTTTGGGTCGCTGGCCAGCGGGCGATGCCAAATTGGGCGCGAGGGCGAATGAATGCCACTCACATGATGGTGTCCCAAGGGGGGATTGCTCTGGGAGGCTTGATCTGGGGCGGCTTGGCGGCAACAGCTGGCGTCCAGTTCGCGCTATTGGCTGCGGCGCTTTTACTTTTATTCAGTCTCCCATTGGCTTTCCCGCTTTCCATCGACTTTACTCGCCAGTTGGATCTGGAGCCGGCTCCTTTGTCTACGCACTACCATCGGATGTTCCGCGCGCCGGGACCATCCGAAGGGCCGGTAGTCATCACCATGGAATTCGAAATTTCCTCGACTGACCGCTGGAAATTTCTTCGGCTCATGCGCGAGATGCGGTTGACGTACCTGCGCAACGGCGCTTTCCGATGGCAATTAGATGAAGACCTGGAGAAGCCCAATCACTTCCGAATGGAAATGCTCGTCGCTTCCTGGTCCGAACACCTGCAACAGCATGAGCGGATGACCAGAAACGAGCTGCAAACTTGGGAAAGAGTCTGGCGGCTTCATCGCGGCAAAGGTGAACCGGTCGTGAAACACTATCTGTCCAGAAACCGAGAGCTCCTGATGCGAAGGAACATCACCATCCCGATTGAGGACGCACCCGTTGAGGATCTACCAGCAAAGGTGTAACCGGGTTCGCTCCGGCGAGACCTTCCCGTAGCCGACTCATAATCGCAGTTGGCTTTTTTGCTGAGTTTTGTATTTTGCGGAATACTTCGGCAGAGACTGCCCTCCCCCCTAGCGTCATGGCCAAAAGCTCCACTATCGCCGCCCCCGCGAGCGTCGCTCCCAAAAGCTCTACTTTTACCGCACTCCGCAATCCAGTTTACCGCAACCTTTGGCTGGCAACGCTGCTGTCCGGTACGTGTGTTTCGGCCCATGATACCGCAGCGACCTGGGCAATGAATATGTTGAGTTCATCGGCGTTTCTATTATCGCTGATGTCGACGGTGGCCTCTCTGCCCTTCTTCTTCTTTACGCTCCCGGCTGGCGCCTTGGCCGACATGGTCGATCGCAGGAAACTGATGCTGATCATGAATTTTTGGCTGTCCGGCACCGCCGCATTACTGGCCATAGTTGGTCTGCTCGGTCTCTTGAGTCCTTGGATTATATTGGTCTGTGTGTTTCTTACCGGCGTCGGCTTCGCTTTTAACTCACCGGCTTGGACGGCGGTTGTTCCGGATATAGTCACCGACGCAGAGCTACCGTCGGCGGCGACACTGGGCGGTCTTCAGCTCAACATTTCGGGGATTATTGGTCCGGCCATTGGCGGAATCCTGCTACGGTTTTTTGCGCCTAACTGGGTTTTTGCTTTAAATGCGGCTTGTTTCCTCGTGGTGATTCTCGCGATCCTCCGTTGGAAAGAGGATGTAAAAAGTTGCAAGCTGCCCCTGGAAAATTTTCTGGAATCGTTTACTACTGCGATCCGTTACGTCCGTCACGCCCCGGGTATTCAGGTGGTCATGGCACGTAATATCCTGTTCGCATTCTTTATTTCTATTATTCCGGCGCTGATGCCAGTGGTCGGCCTGAAGCAGCTCAACTTTCAGCCTGCCAGCCTCGGCTTATTGTTTACCTGCATGGGCGCGGGATCCGTTTTTGGGGCAGTCTTTGTTGTTCCGCGCACGCGCGATTTCCTTTCCTCGAACGCGTTGATTCTATTGGCCAATCTCCTCGTCGTTCTCGTCTATTTGGGGATGGCGCTCGTCCGCGATCCCATCGTTTTCATGCTGGTAGCGGCGCTTGCGGGAGTGGCCTGGACGCTGGCGGCTTCCGAGTTGTGGGTGGCCGGTCAGCGCGCGATGCCATCGTGGGCGCGTGGAAGAATGAACGCGAGCGTCATTATGGTCGCGCAAGGGGGGCTCGCGTTGGGCGGAGTGGTTTGGGGGTACAGTGCCAGCACCTTGGGGATCAGTCAGACCTTACTGGTCGCTGCTGGCGCCATGCTACTTAGCTTGCTCCTCACCATACCCCTCTCGATTAACTTTATCTCTGATCTCGACTTCAACCCGGCACCGGTGGCCGCCCATGTGCATCACCGTTTGACTCATGTGCCGCGGCCCCACGATGGCCCGGTTTCGATTACGGTCGAGTTCGAAGTCGATCAGAGGCGGGGCAGTGATTTTATGCGGACGATGCGCGATGTTCGCCTGATTCATCTCCGGAACGGAGCCTTTAGCTGGCGTTTGCATGAGGACCTGGAGCGTTTCAATACCTTCCGGCTCGAGATGATGGTTCCTTCCTGGAATGAGCACCTTCTTCAACAGGAGCGATTGACGAAAAGCGAAAAAGAGGTTTTGGATCGTGCTTGGTCCATGCACCTTGGGAAAGATCGCCCAGAGGAACGAATTTACCTTTGCGTTAACCGGGAGTTATTGAGCCATCGGATTTTGGAAACGCATCCCTCTACGATGCCAGGCAGTCCGCTCGACCTAGGCAGCCCGGAGGTAAAAGATTCGGCTTCGTAGCGATGGCTATCTGGCTACCATGACGGGCGGCCCACCGATGCCGCGGAGCAACTTATTCAGTTGTCGCTGCCTCTCTGTCGGTCCCGCTCAACGCGATCTCAAGCGCATGCCACCCGAGGGTTGCGCACTTCAGTCTCTGCGGAAATTTTTTAACGCCCCCTAGCGCCTGCAGGTTACCCAGGCCTTCCTCCGGGGTATCCTTGGTCAGGAAATCGATGAAACGTCGCTGGAGAGCGAGCGCTTGCTCCCGGCTTTTTCCTTTCACCTGGGTTGTCATCAGCGAGGTCGAAGCAGTGCAAATCGCGCAGGCCTGCGACTCAAACGAGACCTCCTCGATCCCACGCTCTGGCGTTTGCCGGACAAAGACCGTGACCTCATCGCCGCAAGCTGGGTTGTAGCCGGAGCCATAAGTCGCCGGAGGTGGAAGCGTCCCCCGATTTCTCGGCCGTTTGCAGTGATCCAGGATGATAGCTTGATAGAGCTCGTCGAAGTCCATCTGACCTTTAACTTCCAACGTTTCCTCGGCCCTTCAATCGCCGAAGTACTTGGCGGCATCGCGGAGCACGGAGACCAAGCGATCGATTTCGGCTTCCGTGTTGTAAAAGTAAAAACTGGCGCGGGCGCTCGCCATGAGGCCTAGCTTTCTCATCAGAGGCTGATTGCAGTGATGCCCGCCGCGGAGAGCGACACCATACTGATCGGCGAAAGCTACCAGGTCGTGGGCATGAATCGTGCCCAGCTGAAAGCTCACAATTCCCGCTCGATCCCCAACTGGACCGAGCAAGCGCATTTTCGGGAGTTCTCGCAGTCGCTCTGCCGCCGCCGTTCCAAAGAAATGATCCGACTCTTCGATCTTGCGGCGACCGATGGATTCCAGGTACTCGAGCGCTTTGGCCAGGCCAACCGCCCCTGCGATGTGTGGGGTTCCGGCTTCAAATCGATGCGGGGCCAGTTTCCACTTCGCTTCGTGCCAGTCCACGCTAACAATCATCTCACCCCCCGTTTGGTACGGTTCCATGGAATCGAGCAACTCCTGGCGCCCGTACAAAACTCCAATGCCGGTCGGTCCACAGCACTTATGGCTGGAAAAGACCAAGAAATCGCACCCGATATCTTCTACGTCCAAAACAGCGTGACCGGCGCTTTGGGCCGCATCGATTAAGGTCACAGTGCCGTATTTCTTTGCCGTTCGGCAGACTTGTTTGATTGGATTGACGCAACCCAGGGAGTTCGAAATATGCGTAAGCGCGACCAGACGCACGTTACCTTGCCGGCAAAGCTCTGCGAGCTCGCTCCACTCAATCGCTCCGGTGTCACCCTGGATCGGAAGAAAATGGAGGATCGCACCGGTCTTCCGAGCGATTATTTGCCAGGGGATCAGGTTCGCGTGGTGTTCCATTTCGGTGAGAACCACTAAATCACCGCGGCGCAGGTTCCGACTCCCCCAACTTTCAGCGACCAAGTTGATCCCTTCAGTGGTACCCCGCGTAAATACGATTGATTCCGCCTTCTTCGCGTTCAGGTAATGGGCAACAGCGACACGCGCCTTTTCATACAACGCGGTTGCGCGATTGCTCAGTGTGTGTAGCCCGCGGTGCACGTTCGCGTGGTCCTCGCGGTAGTATCTTGCCAATTCTTCGATTACCGCGTTTGGGCGTTGAGTCGAGGCAGCGTTGTCCAAGTAGACAAGGGGATGCCCGTTGACCTCTTGCGATAGTATCGGAAAATCAGCGCGATACTTATCCGCTAAACCAGGGAAATTCACAGTCTACATCTTCGGGCAGTTGCGAGTCAGTTGCAACTGGCCCCAACGGACATCACCGAACGCGGATCGATTCGTCATTTGCTATTTGCTATCTGCTATTTGCTATTGATCGATGGATCCTTTAAGCCTCGGACTTCCCCATCGGCCCCCGTTCATTTTTATTGACGAGGTAGAAAAATTGGAAGCCGGATTGCAGGCCGAGGCGCGCAAGCAGTTCGGTGGAGAAGAGCCCTTTTTTCGAGGGCATTTCCCCGGAAATCCAATCGTCCCGGGTGTCCTCCTGGCTGAGGCGATGGCTCAAACCGCCGGGATCGCAATCGGTGGACCGGGTAAGATGTTTTTGCTTACTGCGATTCGCGCAATGAAGTTCTTACGGCCGATTCGGCCGCGGGAGGAAATTCATTTCCGGGCCAAGCGAGTGGGTGAGGCCGGCGGCTTGGTGCAATGTGCTGTCGAAGCTCGTGTAGAAGGGGAACTAGTCGCGGAAGGGCAATTGATTCTCGCGCCAGCAGCAGCCGTCGGGAATTGAGATCGAGCGGTACAATAGAGAGTGAACTTAAATAAGAGAAGAACGGACCGGGTAGACGGGCGCGCCGTAGTCTGCGAAGGCGGCCCGTCCACCCGGACAGCTTTTTTGTCACTAAGGATCTCACAATCCACCCAATCCATCGATCCCTAACTCCGACGGGCTGCTTCGAACGAATGGATTGTGACGTTTCTCGTATCCGATAGTCGTAGAGGGACCATGACCGGGGAGCACCTTGGTTTCGTCCGGAAGCAGGTAAAGCTTCTGTTTGATGTTGGTAATCAAGGCCTGATGGTCGCAACCGGGCAGATCAGTGCGGCCGATGCTTCCAGCAAAGAGTACGTCGCCGCCTACCAGGACCTTCTCTTCCGGCACGTAAAAGCAAAGGCTGCCGGGACAATGGCCCGGAACGAGGAATATTTGGAACCGGAGACCTAGAAATTCGCGCGAATCCGTTTCATCAATGAGGAAATCAGCTTTAGTCGGCTGGACCTCCAAAGCGAAACCAAATTGCTTGAAAAAACCGGGCTCAGTGATCAGTGGCGCGGAGTCGGCGTGATATCCCACTTTGCAACCAAATCGTTCCTTCACCGCGTGCGCATCTTCGATATGATCTACATGGCCATGCGTGATCAGGAGAAGATTTGGGCGGCGTCCGGTTTCCTCCAACCATCCGCAGATTCCAGCCGGAGCATCGAAAAGGATCACGCCGTTCGGGGCGGAAACGAGGTAAGCATTGGTTTCGAAGATACCGCCAATAAAGGATTGAAAGTCGATCATATTGAGTGAAACTGGGTCCAAGGCTGGCTATGGCGGCCGCAAAAATCGTGTTCAGTAAATCTTCTGTCAATTTGTACTCGGGTCGAGGCATGAAAATTTTCAAATACCTTGTCGTCTCACTAACGCTTGTATCGGTGACGACAATTAGCCATGGACAGCTCAAGTCCAACACTGTGGACTCGCGCCAGGTCGCCATCACGGTGGCCAAATTGCTCGAACAGGCGCATTTCACTCGGCAAAAGCTGGATTCGTCGATGAGCCGCAAGGTGCTCGACACTTACTTGGAATCCCTCGATTACACCAAACTATTTTTCACTCAAGAAGACATCGATAACATCCATCAAAAGTATGACGGTACGCTGGACCAAGACTTGATCGTCGGAAATGTTCAGCCCGCTCGCGATATCTACGGCACATTTAAGGAACGAGTCGAGAGCCGAGCAGCCAAGATCCGCAAACTGGTTAACGAAAACTTTGCCTTCAAGAGCACCCGTACCGTCGCTCTCGACCGGCGCAAAGAGCCGTGGCCGGCAAACGAACAGGATGCCGACAACCTTTGGCGGGATCGGATCGAAGGCGAGCTTCTGCAAGAGAAGTTGAACAAATTTGCGATTGATCCTGGTCCCAAGGCTGTCTCCAAGCGTTACGATCAGCTGGTAAAGAATCTGGAAGAGCGGGACGATAATGATGTACTGCAGCTTTTCCTGAACGCGGTTGCGCAAACCTACGATCCGCATTCTGAATATCTTGGAAAAGGCGATCTCGAGAGCTTCGAGATCAATATGCGCTTATCCCTGACTGGTATTGGCGCAGAACTTCGAGTCGAGGATGGCTACGCCAAGATCGAGCGCCTGATTCCTGGCGGTCCCGCTCAAATGAGTGGCAAAGTAAACGTCGGCGATCGGATCGCGGCGGTCAGCCAGGGCAAGGATAATTTTGTCGACGTTGTCGATATGAAGCTGGAGAAGGTGGTCGAGTTGATTCGGGGTAAGAAGGGCAGCACGGTTCGCCTGCAGATTATTCCGTCGGATACCTCCGATCCATCTAAGCGGAAAGTGGTCGAGTTGGTTCGCGACAATGTCAAACTCACCGAACAAGAGGCGAAAGCGGAATTGATCGACCGGACTCTGCCGGATGGTACCACGCAAAAGTTAGGCTGGATTACTTTGCCTTCTTTCTATCAAGACATGGAACGCTCCCGCACGGGAAAGAGCACATCCCGAGATGTGGCGGCCTTGATCAAACGATTGGAGCAAGAGGGGATTCAGGGATTGGTGATCGATCTTCGCCGAAACGGCGGAGGCTCTTTGGATGAAGCAATTAAGATGACTGGGCTTTTCATTACGCAGGGCCCCGTCGTTCAGGTGAAGGAGTCGGGCGGCGATATCGAGGTGCTGAAAGATCGCGATCCCTCGGTGGCGTACAGCGGTCCTCTTATCATCTTGGTAAATAAATTGAGCGCGTCGGCTAGCGAGATCTTTGCGGCTGCGTTACAAGACTACGGACGTGCGGTAATCGTTGGGGACTCAAGTACCTTTGGGAAAGGTACGGTTCAAACCTTGTTGGAATTGGGTCGATTTATCCCTTTGCTCGGAGGCTCAAGCAATGACGCCGGTGCACTGAAATTGACCGTCCAGAAATTCTACCGCGTTGCCGGTGGATCGACTCAGTTGCACGGCGTTAGCTCCGATGTTGTTCTGCCCTCCCTGTCCGACAATGTGGAAATCGGCGAGTCCGCTCTGGAGCATCCGCTTGCTTATGATGAGGTGGAGCCAGCCGCTATCGACGTTGCCAATAATCATAAGCAACTCTTTATCGACGATCTGAAAAAACGCTCCAGTAATCGGATCGCCCAAGATCAATCGTTCCAGGATATTCTTGCCGACGCGAAGGAATTGAAGGATCGCCTGAAGAGCAATCGCTTGTCGCTGAACGAAAAGATTCGTCGAGACCAACTCGATAAAGACAACTCACAAAAGCAAAAAGAGCAGGCGGACGAAAAGAAAGTGCAGGGGCAGGTCCACGATAAACGATTCGAATTGACTCTCGCCGATGTAGATAAGCCGCAGCTAAAAATGATCGAGAAAGCTCCAGCGCAGAAAGACCAGAAGGCGCAGGACAATAATTCGAATACTTCTGATCCGAACGCGACGATCGAGGACGAGAACGGAACTACCTTGGATGCAGACGCAATCCGACGCGAGACTCTAAATATTGCCACCGATCTCGTAGACCTTGTGAAAACGCCGCGGACCGCGGGCCGCTGACAACAGGGCCATCACACCGCCCCTTTAGCGTCTGATCCGGCATTGGCGACGGCGACGGCTTCAGCCAGGTCGACGGTACCGTCGAAAAGCGCTTTGCCGATAATTGCGCCGTGCAATCCCGGAATCGCCGCTAACTGTCTGACGTGTTCGATCGTCGCGACCCCTCCGCTGGAGACCACTTCACAACGGGTAATCGCGAGCACTTTTTCCAAAGCAACGAAATTCGGTCCCGAGAGCATTCCATCGGTAGCGATATCAGTAAAGATCACCGAGCCGATTCCCGCGCGATCGATCTGCCGAACAAATTCCAGGGCGTTCAGTTCGCTGACCTCTGCCCAACCCTTAACCGCGACTTTTCCTCCCTTGGTGTCAACGCTGACCGCAACCTTGTCTCCACCGAAATGTTTCACTAAGTCGCTGAGAAAATCTCTGTCCTGAACTGCCCGGGTCCCTACCACTACACGGGCGGCACCCGCCGCCAGTAATCGCTGAGCAGCCTCGAGCGAGCGCACGCCGCCGCCAACTTGGACTGGAATATTGAGGCTGGAGACGAGCTTCTCGATCAGCTTCAGATTGCAGTGCTCACCGGTAAACGCGGCGTTCAGATCCACCACATGCAAGCAGTTACCACCCTCTTCTTCCCAACGCGAAGCATAATAGAGAGCATCGTCCGGATAGACCGTGCGTTGATCGAGTTGGCCTTGTCGCAGCCGGACCACTTGGCCGTCCAGAAGATCGATAGCGGGAAGAATAATCATGAAAGCGAGCTGACAAAGGTTTGCAGAATCTGAAGACCAGCAGTCTGGCTTTTTTCGGGATGAAATTGAGTTGCCAAAAGGCTATCCCTCGCAATAGCTGAAGCGAATGGACCGCCATAGTCGGTCGTTCCTGCCACTACGTCTGGATCCGCCGGTACCGGATAATAGGAGTGGACGAAATAAACGAACGGTTCAGGCGGTAACTCCGGGAGTCGCTTCAGAGTTTGCTCGCTCCAGTGCACTGTATTCCAACCAACTTGTGGCACCTTCACATTTGGGCCAGCGAATCTTCGCACCTCTCCGGGCAAAACATCCAGTCCCCGGATGTCAGGCGATTCTTCGCTATGCTTAAAGAGGAGTTGATAGCCTAGGCAGATTCCCAAAAACGGTTTTCCAGCTTCTAGCCAGCTGCGCACCGGATCGAATAACTGTCTCAGATGAAGCTGGTTTACAGAATCCCCAAATGATCCGACGCCGGGCAGGACCAAAGCATCAAGGCTTTGCGGAATCGGGCCATTTGAAATCCTTTGAATCTCCGACCGGACCGATTCCAACGCCTTCGTCACGCTGCGTAGATTGCCGGACCCGTAATCGATTAGACCCAGCCGTGGTTTTTTGCGTGTGTTCACTGCGGTTACAACACTCCTTTAGAACTCGGGACACCGGTTACCCGCGGATCTATTTGGCACGCCTGATCTAACGATTTGGCAAGTCCTTTGAAGATCGCTTCGGCCATATGATGGCTATTTCGACCATACCGTATCTCAACGTGGAGATTCATCGCCGCGTTGTTGGCGAAGGCGCGAAGGAACTCTTCGATCAAATCGAAATCAAAGCTGCCGATCGAACCGGGTATCTCGGTCGTCCGAAAACTGAGGAACGGGCGTCCGCCTAAATCGATTGCGACTTGGGCCAGAGCTTCGTCCATCGGCAAGAGGACTGACGCGTAACGCCGAATCCCGCTCTTTTCTCCGAGCGCTTCATTTAGGCATTGCCCTAGGACAATGCCGGTGTCTTCGACGGTGTGATGAAAGTCGACTCCAAGATCGCCTCGCGCTTCGATTCGAAGATCGAAAAGGCTATGCTTTGCCAGCAGCGTTAACATATGATCAAAAAATGGAATGCCGGTGCTAATAGTAGCAGCGCCGGTTCCATCGATCTGCAAATCGACGGATACCGAAGTTTCGGCCGTTGTACGCTGACGGGAGGCGCGACGCTGGGTCATACGATTCCGTTATGCATAGCATAGGGGAGGCGTAAGACCAAGGCGCGAAGCGAGAGGACTGCCAGCCTGGGGCACCTCTCTTCGTTGGTTTGGCGGCTCGAATAAAAGGGTTGCACTCAGGACCGAATGCAAGTAATTACTTGCATCGACGAGCCTGATCCCAATTTAGTCCGGCGCACCCGCTCCTACGGAGATCTCACCCGGCGACGCATCCTCGAAGCCGCGGAAAGAGTCTTTTCCCGGGATGGTTTCCAAGGCGCAACCACTCGCGAAATTGCCCGCGAAGCGCAAGTAAATGAGGTGACTCTTTTCCGTCTTTTTCGAACCCGGGATGACCTGCTCCGTGAGACGATTTTGTACAGGACCATCGCTCCGGAGGAGCTGCTCAATTCAAAAGCCGCTTGGAAGAGCGATTTACCCAGCCAGTTGGAGCAGTATGTCCGCAAATATTATGCGTTGCTCCTCGAGCGGGAAGCGCTGGTCCGAGCCGTGGTCGGCGAAGGTAGACTTCTGCCTCCGGCTGTCCGCGAAGCTGTTTTGGAAAAAATGGTTCCAATGCGGGCCGCTTTGATTGAGCGTCTTCAGACGGCCCAGAAGGTCGGATGCATACGCCAGGATGTAGACCTCGGCTGCGCCGTCGACATTCTCCGCGATACGATCCACACCGGAATGCTCCGCCACACTATGTACGGCACTGGTGGCTATTCGGTTGACACCTATCTGCTAACGGTGGTCGCCATCTTCATTCAAGGAATCAGGAAGTCCTCGGCGAAAAATGAACCTGCTCTCTAGGTTCGAAATGATGTAAACATCATTGCTCATTCTTCCCATTCGGAGGTCGAGCCCCATCGTTCCAGCTCAATTGAGGCGCCCCGTCAGACCATCGGCCCAGCTTGATTTTCAGACTGCGCAAGTACCCGATTCATCCCTTCAGTAGGCAAGGGTCATCTAAATCGGCCATGATCGATTACGCCGCTTTTTGCAAGCACTGTAAGTAAGTACTTGCATTGTTGGTAGAATGCAAGTACATGCTTGCATCATGAATAGATCGAATCAATTCGACGGGTTAAGCATTCTCGCCCGTTATACCGGCGTCGTCGCCATCGCGATTGCTTCGTCGTCCCTGCCGCTGAAGGGTGCTGCGAATGACCAAGTTCGAGACGATCAGGGCAGGGTCGAATCCAGTGAGGATGGCCGGTCAGAGACGCCGGATCGCGTACGCTAAGATGTTGCAAGTAAGCACTTGCATTCAACGCCCTTTGTAAGTAATTACTTGCATGGCTTCATCGGAGCTTACCTCTAAACACCCGCAACCCCC
>Ga0070698_100000408_pt1 | contig 45628 bp, 46 predicted proteins | sample KBSK1502metaG_FD_65477 | JGI IMG/M metagenome (GOLD analysis project Ga0070698, IMG submission 65477) | Corn, switchgrass and miscanthus rhizosphere microbial communities from Kellogg Biological Station, Michigan, USA - KBS K1-50-2 metaG | ecosystem: Host-associated > Plants > Roots >...
GTACGTCGGTGACCTCGGCCTCGACGACGGCGCCCCGCAGTCGGTCTACGAGCTGCGCAAGAACAACCTGAAGCTGCTGAAGAAGGCCAACGGCAAGATGTTCCGCGTCGACCTGCAGCCGGGTCAGACGATCAAGCTGCCCGGCGGTGCCGGCAGCGTGTCCTTCGAGGGCGTCGAGCGCTGGAACAAGATCCAGATCAGCCGCACCCCCGCCAAGTGGCTGGCCCTGCTCGGGGTCTGCATGGCCCTCATCGGGCTGCTTGGCTCGCTCTACATCCGGCCCCGAAGGATCTGGGTGCGCGCCCGTCGCGACGGTGACGGCACACTGGTCGAGGTGGCTGGACTCGACCGCTCCGGAGGAGACGACACCATGGGCCATCTGACCTCGATCAAGAACGCGCTGGAGGAGACGTCGTGACCGACACTTCCTGGGAGCACCTGTCCGACCAGGCCGTCTGGGTCTGCGGCATCGTCTACTTCCTCGCCCTGCTGGCCACGCTCGTGGAGTGGGCCAGCTCCCGGACCGTAGCCGAGTCTCCGTCGTACGCCGCTGTGGGTGGCGGCACCGTCGAGGCGCCCGCGGCGCCGACGGGATCGGCGGAGCGGGTGGCGGTCTTCGGCCGCTTCGGCGTGCTGCTCACCGGGCTCGCCGCTGCAGTGCACTTCGTGGCGCTCGTGGGTCGTGGGATGGCCGCCGACCCCAACCGGGTGCCCTGGGGCAACATGTACGAGTTCACGCTCACGGCCGCCTTCGTGGTGGTGGCCGGCTACCTGGTCACCCGTAACCGGTTCAAGCTCGCGTGGCTCTCGCCCGTCGTGCTCGGCTTCGCGGTGGCGGTGCTGATGGCCGACGTGCTGTGGCTGCACGAGCGCGTCGCGCCGCTCACCGAGGCGCTGTCCTCGCCGTGGCTGGTGATCCACGTGGTGTCCGCGATCATCGCCACGGGTGCGTTCACGCTGGGCGGGATGACCTCGGTCATGTACCTCCTCAAGGACCGCAAGGGCGACGCCGCCACCGGTTGGCTGGCCAGGATCCCGGCCCTGCGCGACCTCGACCGGATCTCCTACCGGTTCCACGCGTTCGGCTTCCCCGTGTGGACCTTCGCCGCACTGATCACCGGTCCGATCTGGGCGCACCAGGCCTGGTCGTCCTACTGGAACTGGGATCCCAAGGAGGTCTGGGCGTTCATCACCTGGGTGGTCTACGCCGCCTACCTGCACGCTCGCGCGACCGCCGGGTGGAAGGGCCGCAACGCGGCGATCGTCGCGTTGGTCGGCCTGGCCACGCTGTGGTTCAACTTCATCGGGATCAACTTCTTCTTCGGCGGCGGCAGCCAGCACAGCTACGCGTCGGCTCCCGTAGTCGAACGGACCGAAACGGTGATCGCGGTGGCGCCTCCCGCCTGAGCGGTGGCGTCGGGAGCAGGTTCGGTCCGTTCGTGTCCGGGCCTGTGGAGAGCTGTTCGCGACCAAGCGTCACATGGCGGATGCTGCCCGGGTGTCGGTGACCGAGTGCCTCGTGGAGATTGGGGGCGTGGCGAGCCGCAAGACGCTGGTCAAGCTCACCTCTCGGCTTCAGGTGGACCGGGCACTCGAAGCCGGTGAAATCGTCGCCGACTCCCGGGGTCGGTACGCCCTGCCTGCCGCGGACCAGGCGCTCAGGGCGGCGAACCGGTTGCATGCCGTCCTGTCGCACTCGTCAGCGGCGCTCGCTCTCGGCTGGGAGGTCAAGCTCGCCCCAGAGAAGCCGCACCTGACCTTCCCCAAGCGGCGAAAGCTGAGCCCGGCCCAGCGGCGGGGCATTCACGTCCATCGAGCAGATCTGGTGACAGACGACCTCGCCGGGTTCGGGACCAGCGTGCACCGGACGTTGACTGACTGCCTGAGGTCGCTCCCGTTCGACGAGGCATTGACCATCGCCGACTCCGCCTTGCGCCACGAAGCCCTCACCAGCGCCCAGCTGCGCCTCCTGGCGAGCGGGGTGCGCGGCCCGGGGGCCGTCGAGGCGCGAAGAGTGGCGAGCCTGGCGTCCCCACTTGCTGCAAACCCCTTCGAGTCGGTGCTCCGGGCGCTGGCGATCCAGGCGGGACTCGACGTGGAACCACAGGTCGCGATCGGAGGCGACAGCCTGCTGGGCCGTCCTGACCTGGTCGACATCGGCCGTCGGATCGTGCTCGAGGCCGACTCGTTCGCCTGGCACGGCGACCGGAAGGCGCTCAAGCACGACGCGCGTCGCTACAACAGCTTCGTTGTGGCGGGCTGGCTGGTGCTCCGGTTCTGCTGGGAGGACGTGATCCACCAGCCTGCTCTGGTCATGGAGGTCTTGAGGGCCGCCGTACGCGAACGGACCCAAACCCCTACCTGTCCGGGCTGCCCCGCCTGAAGCCGACGGGCTCATCCGCGTTCGGTCCGTCGGCGTCCGCGAGCTCACTCGTCCTTGTCGTGACGCCGCTTCTTGTTGAGGTTCCAGATGAAGTCCTGGTCGTCGTCGGGTCCGAGGGGACCGCGGGGCGGGGACTTGCGAGTGCGGCGGGGTCGGCCGGCGAGGCCGGCCTCGATCGCGCGCGTGACGAAATAGATCATCACCGCGATCAACGCTACGAAGAGAACTGCCTTCAGCACCCCTCCAATGTAGTTCCTCTGTCCACGCGCTTAGGGTGGACCGGGTGAAGGAGTTCGTGATCTACACCGGTCTGCGCATCGCGCTGTTCGCCCTGGCCCTGGTCGTCGTGCTCGGGATCTGGTTCGGGATCAGCGGTTCCGACCACATCTCGCTCGGGACGATGATCTGGCCGATCCTGATCGCGATGGTGATCAGCGGGCTGGCGTCGTACCCCCTGCTCAGCAGGCAGCGTGACGCTTTCGCGCAGGTCGTCGAGCGGCGGGCCGCCAAGGCGAGCGCGGCCTTCGAGCAGTTGCGGGCCAAGGAAGATGACGACTGACGGCTCCTGTCGGGTCGCCGACCACTCCGACGGCCCGGGCCGGGCCTGGCTGAACGAGGCCGTCCGCAAGGTCACCGCCGACGCGAACCGCTCGGCCGACACGCACCTGCACGTGTTCCCCCTGCCGGGCGAGTGGGGGATCGACCTCTATCTCAAGGACGAGTCGGTGCATCCGACCGGCTCCCTGAAGCACCGGCTGGCGCGCTCGCTGTTCCTCTACGCCCTCTGCAACGGCTGGATCCACGAGGACACCACGATCATCGAGGCGTCGTCGGGGTCGACGGCGGTCAGCGAGGCCTACTTCGCGCGCCTGATCGGGCTGCCGTTCATCGCGGTCATGCCGCGCTCGACGTCGAAGGAGAAGGTCGAGCTGATCTCCTTCTACGGCGGCCAGAGCCACTTCGTCGACGATCCCTCGACGATGTACGACGAGGCCCGGCGGCTCGCCGCGGAAACCCATGGTCACTACCTCGACCAGTTCACCTACGCCGAGCGCGCGACCGACTGGCGCGGCAACAACAACATCGCCGAGTCGATCTTCGAGCAGCTGAGTCACGAGCGGCACCCGGTGCCGGCGTGGATCGTGGTGGGCGCCGGGACCGGCGGCACGAGCGCCACCATCGGCCGCTACATCCGCTACCAACGGCACGACACCCGTGTGCTGGTGGTCGACCCGGAGAACTCCGCGTTCTACCCGTCCTACGTCGCCGGCGACCCGAACCTGACCACCGAGACCGGGTCGCGGATCGAGGGCATCGGGCGTCCACGCGTGGAGCCGTCGTTCCTGCCCACGGTCGTCGACGCGATGCTCTCGGTGCCCGATGCGGCCAGCATCGCGGCGGCTCGCTGGTGCACGCGGGTCACGGGGCGCGCAGTCGGGGGTTCGACCGGCACGGCGCTGTGGGGTGCCCTGCGCCAGATCGCCGGGATGCGGGCTGCCGACGAGCAGGGCTCGGTCGTGACCCTGCTGTGCGACGGTGGGGAGCGCTACGTGGGCACCTACTACAGCGACGACTGGCTGGCCGACAACGGCCTGGACATCACGTCGTACACCGCGACGCTGGTGCACTTCGCCGCGACCGGCGACTGGGTCGAGCCCCTCTAGGCAAGGTCCAGGTGGCTCGGGTCAGACCAGGACGACCTCGACGCCCCTGCTCCGCATCGCGGCGACTGCCCCGGCGTCCGCGCTGGAATCGGTGATGATGCGCTGGATCGCACTGAGATCGCAGATCCTGGCGAAGGATCGCCGGCCGAGCTTCTCGGCTGCCGCGACCACGGTGACCACGTCGGCACGCTCGACCATCAGGGCGTTGATGCTGGCCTCACCCTCGTGATAGCAGCTGGCCCCCACCTCGGACGACAGGCCGTCGACGCCCAGGATGAGGTGGTCGAGCCACAGCTCGCGGAGCACCTGGTGGGCCAACGGGCCGACGACCTCGTAGGACTGCGGGCGGGCGACACCGCCCAGCGAGACGGTGCGGATGTGCGGGCGCAGGACCAGCTCGGTGGCGATGTTGAGGGCGTTGGTGACGATCGTGAGCGCCGGCTGCTCGCCGCTCTCGGCAAGGTCGGTGCGGGCGGCCACATGCCGTGCGGTGGCGGAGGTCGTGGTGCCGCCGTTGAAGCCGATCACCTGGCCCCGCTGGACCAGGGCGGCGGCGGCCGCGGCGATCTGCTCCTTGGCGCTGTCGTTGCCGCCTCCGCGGTAGCGAACGGGGAGATCGTAGGCGACCGAGGCCACCACCAGTCCGCCGTGGGTCCGGGTCGCCAGCTGTTGCTTCGCGAGCGTCGTGAAGTCGCGCCGGACCGTGGCTTCGGAGACGCCGAGCGCCGCGGCGGCGTCGGTGACGCTCAGCCTGCCCTTCGTGGACAGGAGGTCGAGAAGAGTGCGCATCCGCCAGGACCGGTCGGCCTTGGGTGCGTCGGTCTCGGTCACGCCTTCCTCCCTTACCCAGTGGTGATCGGATTCTCACGCATCCTGCCCGCCTGTGGGTGCGAATGAGCGTATGCGCAGCGCTGTTGGGATCGCAAGTGATCGAATATGGACTATACCAATCAAAACCGCTCAAAGATCAGTCGGCCGTGAGGGGTTGCGCTCCGCACTTCGACCGTCCTATTCTCCCGGCAGATGCGCAACTCTGCGCACAACATGCTCCGATCAATCACAAACGCTCAACGTTCGTCGTTGAGGAAGGAAGGTCAGCATGAAGCGAGGGCTCGTGGCAGCCACCCTGATCGGGACGGTGGCAGCGCTCACTCTCAGTGGATGCGGCAACAACGACGACGCCAGCGGCGACGGCGGCATCACCATCAACCTCGTCGGTGCCGACTACGGCAGCGGCGCCTCGGACTCGACGCAGGCCTACTGGCAGGACATCGCTGACCGGTTCCATGCGCAGAACCCCGACATCACGGTCAAGGTCACGGCGATCAACTGGACCGACTACCACACCAAGGTCACCACGCAGATCCAGAACAAGGACTACCCCGACATCCTGCAGGGCGAGTTCTTCCCGGACTATGCGACCGACGGGCTGGTCTCGCCGCTGAGCGACGTCCTGAGCAACCCCGACGCCGGCACCTCGGTCTTCTCCGACGGCTTCAGTGTTGATGGAGTCCAGTACGCCATCCCGTTCGTGACGTCGGCGCGTGCGATGTTCTACAACAAGTTGGCCTTCGCGGACGCCGGGATCGCCAACCCGCCCCAGACCTGGGACGAGCTGAAGGCCGACGCCGCCAAGCTCACCGACAAGGGCTACATCGGTTACGCCCTGCCGCTGGGGACCGAGGAGGCGCAGGCGGAGTCCTACCTGTGGATGCTCGGCAACGGCGGTGGCTGGCAGGACGCCTCGGGCAGCTACGCCATCAACAGCCCGCAGAACATCGAGACCTTCCAGTTCCTCAAGGGCCTCGTCGAATCCGGCGTCACCAACCCCAACCCGGCGACCTACAACCGCACCGCTGACGCGGCAGCGGCGTTCGCGGCCGGCAAGGTGGGCATGGAGCTCAACGGACCGTTCCTCACCGCGACCATCGCAGCGGCCGGCAAGCTGCAGACCTCGGACTACGCCGCAGTGGCCGTGCCGGGCAAGACCGGCCCGATCGCCCAGACCCTGGGTGTCGCCGACGCGCTGCAGGTGTTCAAGACCGACGACGCCGCCAAGCAGGATGCGATCAAGAAGTTCCTGGACTTCGCCCTCGATGACGACAACCAGCTCGCCTTCGCGAAGAAGTACGCGCTCCTGCCCGGCACCCAGTCGGCGCTCGACGCCCTGAGTGACGACCCGGTGCTCGGTGCCTTCGTCAAGGCGCTGCCCAACACCGTGCTCTACCCGACCGACGACAAGTGGACCAGCACGGTGCTGCCCGAGATCAAGAAGTCGATCGGCACGGCGGCGACCGGTGACCCGGCCGAGGTCCTCGGACACCTCCAGGACGAGGCTGCCGGCAGCTGAGCGGCCCTCTGATTGACGGGCCTTCCGCCGGCCCCTGCCCCCCGCGCGGGGGCTGGCGGACTGGCCTGAACCGACACCCTGACTGACGTGAACCGACGCGAGGAGCAGCCGGCGATGAGCCGTACGACGTACCGACCGCGGCTGGCCGCAGCAGAACCGCTGCTGTGGCTCGGACCCGCGATCGCGCTCATCGGCGTGGTCGTGCTGACGCCCGTCGTCATCATGGTCCGCACGGCCTTCCGCAAGATCGACTCGATCGGCTTCGACCGGGGCCCCGCAGGCTGGGCCAACTTCGAGAAGGTCTTCCACGAGCCGAGCCTGCACGCGGTGCTGTGGCGTACGGCGTTCTGGGTGGTTGCCGTCGTCTCCATCACGCTGGTGATCTCGCTGGCGCTGGCGGCGCTGTTCAACCAGCAGTTCCCCGGCCGGCGGGTGGCGCGGTGGGCCCTGATCGCGCCCTGGGCCGCATCGGTCTTCATGACCGCGGTCGTGTTCCGCTGGATGCTCAACCCTGACTCGGGCCTGATCAACGTGCTGATGCACCGGATCGGGTTGCTCGACGAGATCGGGCCAACCGTCGCCAAGGCCGACTGGCTCGGCCGACCCGATGCCGCGATGTGGTGGATGATCGGCGTCGCTGTCTTCGTGTCGCTCCCGTTCACCACCTACGCGCTGCTCGCCGGCCTGCAGGCGATCCCCAGCGAGGTCTACGAGGCCGCCCGGGTGGACGGCGCCGGACCCGTGCGGACCTACCTGCACGTGACGCTGCCCCTGCTGAGACCGGCGGTGACGGTCGCGACGCTGATCAACATCATGAACGTCTTCAACAGCTTCCCGATCATCTGGGAGATGACGCGCGGCGGACCCGGCGACCAGACCGCCACCACCACCGTGTTCATGTACCAGATCAAGGCCTCGAGCATTCCTGAGGCGGCTGCGATGTCGGTGGTCAACTTCGGCTTCGTCGTCCTCATCGTCCTGGTCTTCCTCAGGGCCAGCCGCTGGCAGGAGCAGGTGGATTGATGAGCACCCGAGTGCGCACCCCCTTCAAGACCCGTCAGCTCGTGCTGGCCGGGATCGCCTATCTGCTGGCCATGCTGTTCCTGGTGCCGTACGCCGAGATGGTGGTCACGGCCGCACGTCCCGCCGACGAGCTGCTCGAGCCCACGGTGCTGCCGTCGCACTGGGACTGGAGCAACTTCACCTCGCTCTGGTCGACCGGCCTGGGCGGCAACCTCAGGGTCAGCCTGATGGTGGCGACCGGGAGCACGCTGCTCGTGCTCCTGGCTGCGTTGCCCGCCGCCTACTACACAGCGCGCCGCCGCTTCCGCGGACGTACGGCGTTCCTGCTGCTGGTGCTGATCACCCAGATGTTCCAGCCGACGGCGATGCTGGTCGGCATCTACAAGGAGTTCTCGGCCTTCGGGCTGACCGACTCGGTGTTCGGCCTGATCCTGGTCAACGCCGGCTTCAACCTGGCCTTCGCGACCTGGATCCTCAACGCCTACTTCGCCTCGATCCCGGTGGAGCTGGAGGAGGCCGCGATGGTCGACGGCACGAGCCGGCTCGGCGCGCTCCGGCACATCACGATGCCGTTGGCCTGGCCGGGTCTGGTCACGGCGCTGATCTTCACCTTCATCTCGGCCTGGAACGAGCTGGTCATCGCCCTCATCCTCACGACCACGCCGGAGAAGCAGCCGCTCACGGTGGCCCTGGACAGCTTCATCGGCGGCTACCAGATCGACTGGGGTCACCTCTTCGCCGCGTCGGCGATCGCCACCATCCCGGTCATCGTCCTGTTCGCCGCCATCGAGCGGAAGGTCGTCAGCGGCCTGACCGCCGGCTCCATCAAATAGCTCCCCACGACACCACGAGGTTCACATGTCTTTCATTGCCGACGAGATCGCGACGCAGCCGCAGGACTGGCTGCACGCGCAGGCCACGGCCGCCGACCATGCCGCCGTGCTGCCTCGACCGGGCGAGCGCGTGGCCGTGATCGGCTGCGGCACGTCGCTCTACATGGCCCAGGCGTTCGCGGCTCTCCGGGAGGGGGCTGGGCAGGGCCTCACCGACGCGTTCACGCCGACCGAGCACCGCCTGCACCGTGGCTACGACCGCCTGGTGGCCATCACCCGGTCGGGCACCACCACCGAGGTGGTCAACCTGCTCGCCGAGACCCGGGGCTCCCTTCCGGCCACTGTCATCACCTCGACGGCCGACTCGCCCGTCCTGGATCTCGCCGACGGCATCCTGACCCCCGCCATCGACGAGCAGTCCGTCGTACAGACTCGATTCGCCACCGGCACCCTGGCGATGCTCCGGTGGCACCTCGGTGAGGACCTGACCGAGGCGGCTGCCCAGGCGCAGCGCGTCCTGGACGCCGACGAGTCGTCGCTCGGCCCGGCCGTCGACGCCGACCAGATCACCTTCGTCGGGCGCGGCTGGACCAACGGCATCGCCCAGGAGGCGGGCCTGAAGCTCCGGGAGTCTGCTCAGTGCTGGACCGAGAGCTATCCGATGATGGAATACCGACACGGTCCGGTGAGCATCAGCGCCCCCGGGCGGGTGGTCTGGGCCTTCGGTGAGCCGGTCGACGGCTTTGCGGCCGATGTCGCCCGCACCGGAGCACACTTCGAGTCGTCGTCCGATGACGCGATGGCCGACCTGCTGCGCATCCACCGGCTCTGCATCGTGAAGGCGCGCGACCGTGGCCTCGATCCCGACCAGCCGCGCAACCTGACCCGTTCGATCATCCTCAGCCCGTCAGCCTGACGGCGGCGGATGCGGCAGGCTGATCCGGTGAACCCCGCTGTGCACGGTGCCGACCCCGTGGTCCTGGCCTTCGACGTCGGGGGTACGTCGATCAAGGGCTCCGCCTTCGACGGTTCACTCGCCGAACTGGCCACCACCGTCCGGCCGAGCCCGCAGGGTCCCGCGGTCCTCGACTCGATCGTCGAGTGCGCCGAGGACCTGCTGGCCGCGCTCGACGACGAGACGCGTCGTCGGGTCGCGGCCGCGGGGGTGGCGCTGCTCGGGCTGGTGGATCCCGTGGCCGGTGTCGCCGTGCGGTCGGTCAACCTCGGGCTGTCAGCCCTCGAAGTGACCGGCCCGCTGCGACACCGACTCGGCCTGCCCGTTCGCTTGGGGCATGACGTGGGCGCCGCCGGCGACGCCGTACGCCGGCTCGACCCCGGCGCCGCCGACCCGTTCGTGGTGGTGATCGGCACCGGGATCGCAGCGGCCTCCTTCGTCGGGGGCCACCCGATCACGGGAGTGTCCGGTCAGGCCGGGGAGCTCGGCCATATCGTGGTGCGTCCCGATGGTCCTCTCTGTGCCTGCGGCCGGCACGGCTGCCTCGAGACGATCGCGTCGGCAGGGGCCATCGCCCGCCGCTATGCCGCCGTCAGCGGGCGCGAGGTCGCCGGGGCGCACGAGGTGCTCGACCTGGTCGGCAACGACCCGCGTGCCGCCGACGTGTGGTCGTCCGCGGTGGACGCCCTGGCCGATGCCTTCCTGTTCGTGTCGGCGGTGCTGGCCCCGGGCGAGATCGTGCTTGCCGGCGGGCTCGCCGAGGCAGGCGAGCGCCTGGTCTCCCCGGTGACCGCCGCCATGGCGCAGCGAACCGGAGTCCTGAACCCCGCCCCGGTGCGTACGTCGAGCCTGGGCAGCCGCGCGGGCGTGCTCGGCGCCGGGCTGCTGGCGCTCGACCTGCTGGCGAGCGAGCGGTGACCTTCGCGATCCGGGGCCGCGTCGTCTCGCAGCGCGCGGTGATCGAGGACGGTGTGGTCGCCGGCGAGAACGGCCGGCTCACCTGGGTGGGCGCCGCCAGCGAGTACGTCGGACCGGTCACCCAGGTGCCCCTGGTCCTTCCGGGGCTGGTGGACCTGCACTGCCACGGCGGCGGTGGGGCCTCCTTCACCTCGGGAGACCCCGAGCAGATCGTGGTGGCCGCGGAGCACCACCTGGGACGCGGCACCACCAGCCTCGTCGGCAGCACCGTGGCCGACGCGCCCGAGCGCCTGCTGGCGATCACCGCGCTGCTCGCCGATGCCTGTGACCGAGGCGACCTGGCAGGGATCCATCTGGAGGGGCCGTTCCTCTCGGCAGCGCGGTGCGGAGCCCAGGACCCGCGTCACCTGCGTGACCCCGACCTCACGCTCGCTGCAGAGTTGCTGGCTGCCGGCCGCGGGCACGTCCGGATGGTGACGCTCGCGCCCGAGCTGACGGGTGCCAGCGCACTCGCCGAGCTGCTGCGCAGCCGGGGCGTCGTACCCGCCGCGGGGCACACCGCAGCCGATGCCGCCACGACGTTGGCCTTCCTGGCCGCGGGTGGGCACGTGACCCACCTGTTCAACGGAATGCCTCCGCTGCACCACCGCGAGCCGGGACCGGCCGGGGGAGCACTGGCCTCCACCGCCACCCTGGAACTGATCGCCGACGGAACCCACCTGGCTGATGAGACGGTCGCCTGGCTGGTTGCCACCGTCGGCATCGAACGATTGGTCTTCGTCTCCGACGCCATGGCGGCGGCGGGCATGCCGGACGGCGACTACGTCCTGGGCCCACAGCGGGTCAGGGTGCGCAACGGCGTCGCCCGGCTGGCCGAGGGTGACTCCATTGCCGGTGGCACGTCACGACTCGCCGACATCGTGGCTCGCCAGGTCCGTGCCGGAGTGCCCCTTGTCGAGGCCGTCGCGGCCGCTACCCGTGTGCCGGCCCACGTGCTCGGACTCGCCGATCGCGGATCGCTCGTCGCCGGTGCACGCGCCGACCTGCTGATCACCGACGATCGACTGGCCCCGCTCCAGGTGATGCGTGCCGGGGAGTGGGTTGCGTGATCCTCACCGTCACCTGCAATCCCGCCGTCGACGTGACCTACACGCTCGATCGGCTGACGCCCGGCGAGGTGCACCGGATCGAAACCGTCCACGAGCGCCCGGGCGGCAAGGGCGTCAACGTGGCACGCGTGCTGACCCAGCTCCAGCAGCCGACGATCGCGGTCGGCCCTGGCGATCGCGAGTTCGGCCGACTGCTGGGACAGTCCGGCGTCGCCTGCGACTTTCCGGCCCTTCTGCCGCGGGTGCGACGTACGGTCGTGACGGTCGGCGACGGCCAGACCACGTCGCTGTGGGAGCCGGGCCCGGTCGCGACGCCCGACACCATGGTCTCCCTGGAGCGGCTGGTGCAGGTGCACCTCGCGGCGGCCACGGTGCTGGTGGTGTCGGGCAGTGTGGCGCCCGGGCTGCCCGACACGATGCCGGCGAGGTTGGCCGCGATGGCGCAGCGGGCCGGCGTTCCGGTCGTGCTCGACCTGGACGACGCACCGTTGGCCGCCGCGGCGAGCTCCGGCGGTGCCGTGCTGATGCCGAACCGCGAGGAGCTCAGCCGCTTGCTGGCCACCGCGCCGGTGGACGACGTGCCGGCGGCCGCTCGGGCCCTCTCGGCGCGCACGGGTGCACCCGTCGTGGTCACGCTGGGCGTCGAGGGTCTGGTGGCGGTCGCAGACGGGCAGTGCTGGCGCGCCGTCCCACCCGAGGCCGTCGTCGGCAACCCGACAGGAGCGGGCGATGCCACGGCCGCCGGCGTGGCGTTCGGCCTGGCCCGAGGCCTGTCGTGGCCCGAGATCCTGCCGCATGCCGTGGCCCTGGGGGCCGCCGCAGTGCTCGCCCAGCTCGCCGGCGAGGTCGACCTGGCCGCCTACCGGCGTTGGGTTTCGCTCGTGGCCGTCAAGCCTCTCGTCTCACTCACCCAGGAGCGCTGACCGTGCCTCTCGTCGCCATGTCGGCCATCCTCGAGCCGGCTCGAAACGCGCGGATCGGTGTCGGCGCGATGAACGTCATCCAGCTCGAGCTGGCCGAGGCCATCGTGGCCGGCGCGGAGTCTGCCGGAAGGCCAGTCGTGCTTCAGGTCTCCGAGAACACGGTGATCTATCACGGTGCTCTGGAACCGATCGGCCTTGCCTGTCTGGCGATCGCCCGCTCCTCGAGCGTTGATGTCAGCGTGCATCTCGACCACGCCACGGACCGTGCGCTCATCGCCGCCGCCGTCGAGCTCGGGTTCCCGTCGGTGATGTACGACGCCTCGGTCCTCGACTACGCCGCCAACGTCGCGACCACCGCGGCAGTGGTCGCCGAGTGCCACGCTCGCGGGGTCTGGGTGGAGGCGGAGCTGGGCGAGGTCGGCGGGAAGGACGGCGTGCACGCGCCCGGCGTACGCACGAATCCCGCCGAGGCCGCTGACTTCGTTACCGCGACCGGGGTCGATGCCCTCGCGGTGGCGGTCGGGTCGTCGCACGCGATGACCACGCGCGACGCCGTGCTGGACGACGTACTCATCGCCGAGCTTGCCGCAGCAGTGCCGGTGCCACTCGTCCTGCACGGATCCTCGGGAGTCCCCGACCACGGCCTGGCCAGCGCCGTCGCGGCAGGCATGACCAAGATCAACATCGCCACGCACCTGTCGGCCGCCATGACCGATGCCGTGCGCGCTGCGTTGACGGACCCGGCCATCGTGGATCCGCGCAGGTATCTCGGCCCGGCACGCGAAGCGGTGGCCGTGGAGGTGGCCCGGCTGCTCACGCTGCTCGGGTCGCGCGTTTCCTAGGGGAGTTCCTTGCGGCGGTTGAGGTGCCGGTCGATGCGGCTCTCCGGCTGGCCCAGCACGCGGGCGATGATCGGCACCCGCAGCTTGTAGATCACGAACCCTGCGATGAGCAGTCCGACGATGATCCAGAACATGCCTTGACCCTACCCCTGAAGCAACAAGGGCAGGGCTGAAGCCGACCGCGAAGTGCCGGATCGCGGCTGAACGTGCAGTTGTCACTGATGTGACTCAGGAGGCGGTGCGCTCGCCTGTTTCGGTGGGTACTGCACGTCCATCCGTCATGACGCACGCCTCACGAACCCTCAGGTCAGGAAGAGCGGCAGGCTGACGCCGGTCGCCCAGACGATCTCCGCAATGCCGGTCTGCTGGAGGACCGGGATCAGCGCCGGGCCGACGGCGCCCCCGAGCACGGTGCGCAGCGGGGCGACGGTCCGCGCCAGAAACACCAACCCGAAGAGGGTCCACCAGGTCGTCGCCGCAGCCACCGCGATCACAGCGCAGGCGGCGGCGAGCACCAGCAGTGCGTAGAGGCCGCGGGTCCGCTCGGCGCCGAGGACCACGGCCAGCGTGCGCTTGCCGGACTCGGTGTCGGTCGGGATGTCGCGCAGGTTGTTGACCACGAGGATCGCGCAGGCGAGGGCGCCGATGCCGATGCCGGCGTAGAGCGCGGGCCATTGCCAGGTGAAGAGCGGCAGCCCGTGGGAGTCCAACGGCGAGTACGCGAACCAGCCGAAGTCACCATAGAGCTCCCGTCCATGCACCTGCACGTACGTCGTACCGATCACGGCGACCAGCCCGAAGAAGACGAACACCATCACCTCGCCCAGCGCGAGGTAGCCGTAGGGCTTCTTGCCGCCGGTGTAGAACCAGGCGGCCAGGATGCAGGCCAGGCCGACGGCGACCAGCCACCAGGCGGTCGTGGCAGCCAGGACCAGGCCGGCCACGCCGGCGACGCCGAAGGCGAGGAAGGCGGCGCGCTTCACGGCGCCGGGGGTTGCGACCTTCGAGCCGACCAGCCGCATCGGCCCGACCCGCACGTCGTCGGTGCCGCGGATGCCGTCGGAGTAGTCGTTGGCGTAGTTGACGCCCACCTGCAGCGCCAGGCTCACCACGAGGGCGAGGGCTGCCTTCCACCACACGCAGGCGTCGACGTACGCGGCGACCGCGGTGCCGGCCAGGACCGGTGCAACGGCGGCGGGCAGGGTGCGGGGGCGGGCTCCGGCGAGCCACTCAGCGGGGGTTGCCACCCGAGGATTCAAGCAGTCGTGGGTACGCCGTCGTGCGCGAGGTAGCGCTCGGCCGCTCGTGCCGACGGCCGCATGACCGCGGTTGCGACGACCACGATGGCGGCGATGATCAGCCAGCCGGTGGTGCCCCAGTTCATCGCGAGGAACGTGAAGGCGGCCGGTGCCCAGACGCTGCCGACGGTGTGGCCCAGCTGCGCGGCGCCCTGGTATTCGCCACGGCGGTTGGGGTCGGAGAGCTCGGACATGAAGCCCCAGTGCGCGGCGGACTGGAACAGCTCCGCTCCGGTCACCGTCACGTGGCCGAGCCACACCAGCAGGATCGTGGTCCAGCCGATGGTGTCGTGGGTGACCAGCACGATCAGGCACGAGAGCACGAAGAAGCTGGCCGAGATCCGCGAGGCGCGCAACGACGTACCGACGGAGTTCACGCCCCGAGCCGCGGCCACCTGCAGCAGCACCGCCATCACCGTGTTGGTGCCGAACAGCCAGGCCAGCAGGACCCGCGGCGCGTCGGTCTCCTGGACCAGCCACAGCGGGATGACCACGTTGAGCAGCACCTGGTTGGTGCCCAGCACCCCGTCGCAGGCGTTGAGCAGCAGGAAGCCGCGGTTGCGCAGGGCGCCCTTGGCGATCGGTCCGTCGCTCTCCTCCTCGGCAGCCTTCTGCTCGTGGTGGGCGGCCGGCAGCCGGGTGATGAAGTAGGCGTTCACGAAGAGCACGAGCGCGGTGAAGACCGGCACCGCGCGAATGATGTCGTTGTTGTTGAAGGCGAGCGCCAGCCCGCCGAAGAGCGCGCCCGCGGTGAAGCCGATGTTCAGGGCGGCCCGCATGAACGCCTGCGAACGGACCCGCTCGTCGTGCGGGAAGACGTCGAGCGTGTAGGCGCCGAAGCCGGCGTAGCCCGCGGCGCCGACCAGCTCGATGACCACCATCATCGCGAGATAGCCGGTAAAGCCCTCGATGAAAGGCCAGGCCAGGTAGAGCGCAGCAGACGTGAAGGAGCTGATCGCCCAGATCTTCTTGGTGCCCAGCCGGTCCGCCAGCTTGCCGAGGGGCACCGCGAACAGGAAGGTGACCACGCCGGCGATCGTGAGGCCGAGGCCGACCTGGGCAGCGCTGAGCCCGACGATCTGGGTGAAGAAGACGGCGCTGCCGGTGAGGAAGACGCCTTGGCCGGTGGCGTAGAGGATGGACTGCAGCGACAGCCTGCGCGCCAGGGGCGTGTCGGGCAGGAGCCGCTGCAATTTGGTAGTCATCCCTCGCATTGAAACAGGCAGGACTAGCGTTCGTCGCGTGAGTTTCCTGCGGCTGACCGGCGATGCGCGGACCGACATCGTCAAGCTGCGGAGCTGGCTGGCGGTCTCATCTGCGCCGCCGGTGCTGATCGAGACCTCGGGCTCGACCGGGCTCCCCAAACGGGTGGTGCTCTCTCGCGATGCGGTGCTCGCCTCCGCCAGCAGCACGGCGGCCCGGATCGGCACCGGACAGTGGTGGCTGGCGCTGCCGTCGTCGTACGTCGCCGGGATGATGGTCGTGGTCCGCTCGCTCCTCGCCGGGCAGGATCCGCTGCTCGGCACCCGCCGAAGCGGGTACGTCGACGCGCGGTTCGTCTCGCTGGTCCCGACGCAGCTGCGACGGCTGCTCGACATCGAGCCGGGGAAGCTCCGCGGCTTCGACACCGTGCTGATCGGGGGAGGGCCACTCGATCCGCTGCTCCGAGCCCGCGCCGAGGAGGCCGGCGTACGCCTGATCTCGACGTACGGCGCCAGCGAGACCTCCGGCGGGTGCGTGTACGACGGACTCCCGCTGGAGGGGGTCTTCGTGCGGATCGAGCCCGACGGCCGGGTGGCCATCGCGAGCCGGTCGTTGTTCGACCGCTACGACGGTGACCCGGAGCTGACGGCGCGGACGCTGGTTGGCGGCTGGTACCTCACCTCCGACTACGGGCAGCTCGTCAATGGGCGGCTGCGGGTGACCGGCCGCACCGACGACGTGGTGATCTCCGGCGGGGTGAACGTGCCGACGCCGGCAGTGGCCGCCCGACTGCGTGAACATCCCCACGTCGAGCAGGTCGAGGTGCTCGGCGTTCCGCACGATGAATGGGGGCAGGCGGTGGTCGCGTTCGTGGTCGGGACGATCACCCGCGAGGAGGCCCGCGACTGGGTCTCGGAGGTGCATCCGCGCACCTGGGCGCCGTACGAAGTCCACACCGTGACCGAGTTTCCCCTGCTGGCGAACGGAAAGATCGACCGTCAGCGGCTGCGGGGACTCTTCGGGTGATGGTCTTCTCGATCCCGATGCGGACCCGCTTCCGCGGCATCACCGTCCGCGAGGGGATGCTGTTCCGCGGCGAGGCGGGGTGGGGCGAGTGGAGCCCGTTCCTCGAGTACGACGCTGCCGTGGCCGAGCCCTGGCTGCGCTGCGCGGAGGAGGCCGCCGCCGGCGACTGGCCTGTGCCGGTGCGGTCGTCGGTGCCGGTCAACGTGACCGTGCCGGCGGTGTCTGCTTCGGACGCTTTCGCGATCGTGGCCGCTGGAGGGTGCGCGACCGCGAAGGTGAAGGTCGCCGAGCCGGGGCAGACCCTGGCCGACGACCTGGCCCGGGTGGAGGCGGTGCGTGCTGCGCTCGGCCCTGCCGGGAAGCTGCGGATCGACGTCAACGGGCTGTGGTCGCTCGACGAGGCGATCGCCTCGATCCCCTTGCTGGACAGGGCTTCCGGTGGCCTGGAGTACGTCGAGCAGCCGTGCGCGTCGGTGGAGGACCTGGCGCTGGTCCGCCGCCGGGTGTCGGTGCCGATCGCGGCGGATGAGTCGATCCGACGGGCCGCCGACCCCTATCGGGTGCGCGACCTCGAGGCCGCGGACATCGCGGTGCTGAAGGTGCAGCCGCTCGGCGGGGTCCGGGCCTGCCTGCGGATCGCCGAGGACATCGGCCTCCCGGTCGTCGTGTCGTCGGCCCTCGAGACCTCGATCGGCATCGCGGCCGGCGTGGCGCTGGCGGCGGCCCTGCCGTCGCTGCCCTATGCGTGCGGGCTCGCCACCGTGCAGCTGCTGACGTCCGACGTGGTCGGTTCGCCGCTGCTGCCGGTCGACGGCTGGCTCCCGGTGGGCGTGCCGGAGGTGTCCGAGGCGGCTCTGGGTCGCCTGACCGCTGCCCCGGACCGTCAGCAGCACTGGGCCCGGCGGCTCGCGGAGGTGCGAGCCGTGCGGCAGGATCGACGATCGTGACCAACCCGTCGACCTCTCTGGCGCGCAACGTCGTCACCGGTCTGCTCTTCGCCGGGGTCGACGAGGTCGTGCTGTCGCCGGGGTCCCGGAACGCACCACTCGCCTTCGCGGCGTACGACGCCGCTGCCGCCGGCCTGGTGCGGCTGCACACGCGTCTCGACGAGCGTACGGCCGGCTTCCTGGCGCTCGGGCTGACGCGCGTCGGCGCGCGCGCGGCCGTGATCTGCACGAGCGGTACGGCGGTCGCGAATCTGCACCCGGCCGTGCTCGAGGCGGCCCACTCCGGCCTGCCTCTCGTGGTTGTCACCGCCGACCGGCCGTCGTCTCTTCGTGGCACGGGTGCGTCCCAGACCACCGACCAGGTGCGGATCTTCGGGGAGATGGCGCGCTTCGTCGACTTCGAGGGCGATGCCGATCCCGAGGCGGTCTTCGCCGAGCTGGCCACCAACCGACCGACTCACGTCAACGTCCGCTTCTCGCTGCCCCTCACTCCCGACGACGGTCCGTGGCAGCCGGACCTGTCCTGGCAACCGGCCATCGCAGTCACACCGACCGCGATCGAGTCGCTCCCGATGCCTCTCGGCCCGCGCACCGTGGTCGTGGCCGGCGACGACGCGGGCCCGCCAGCGCGAACGCTGGCCGAGCGCGCCAACTGGCCGCTGTTCGCCGAGCCGTCCAGCGGGTCCCGCACGGGAGACGCGGCGCTGCGCTGCTATCGGTTGCTTCTCGACGGGAAGCTCGGGCAGCAGATCGAGCGCGTGATCGTGTTCGGGCACCCGACCCTGTCCCGGCCGGTGACCCGGCTGCTCGAGCGGGCCGAGGTGATGAGCAGCCCGGCTGCGGGAATCTGGGCGGAACGTCCGTTCCCGGTCTCACGCGAGTCCTCCGTCCTGTGGGTGGACGGCCCCGACGACCGGATCTGGCTCGAGGACTGGCTGGCCGCAGATGCCGCCGTCGGGCAGTCCCTCGACCGTCTCCTGGCCGCCGAGCCGGACCTCACGCCGTACGAAGTGGCAGGGGCGGTCGCGCGGGCCCTGCCCGACGAAGGCCTGCTGTTCGTGGGGGCGTCGAGCCCGATCCGCGACCTGGACCTGATGGTGCCGCGCTATCGCGTCGGGGGTAGGCGCAAGGTGATCGCGAACCGCGGCCTCGCCGGCATCGACGGGACCGTCTCGTCCGCGATCGGCGCAGCTCTCGGTCGGCCCAGCTCCTCCCGGGCGCTGGCGCTGATGGGTGACGTGACGTTCCTGCACGACACGACCGGGCTGGTCCTCGGGCCCGGAGAGGCCGAGCCGGACCTGACGATCGTCGTGGTCAACGACGGCGGCGGCTCGATCTTCTCGATGCTGGAACAGGGAGCGCCGGAGTACTCCGACGCCTACGACAAGCTCTTCGGCACCCCCCACGGCGTCGACTTCGCGGCCCTCTGCGCGGCCACCCGCACCCCCCACGTGCGGGTGACCTCACTCCCCGAGCTCGAGCAGGTGCTGGCCAGTCCCAACGGGGGCATCGAGGTCATCGAGGCTGTCGTACGCCGTGACAACCGCCGTGAGCTCGACACGCGGATCAGGGAGCTCGGCGGAGACATGTAACGCGGAGTTAGCTACGCATCGAGTGGGTCCTGGCCCGGTCGAAGGGTGGCTAACTCCGCGTTACATGGGCCCTCACGCCAGGCGACCCAGCACCGGCTCGGACTCGATCAGGCCCTCGTCACTGGGGGCGAGGTGGTCGCCGAAGACCCGTTGCGCCTGCTTGGCGCGCAGCTCGAGGTGCGCTTCCCGGGGCTTGTCGAAGCCGTACCGCTCCCGTGCCTCGGCCATGGTGAGCACCTCCGGTGTCACAGGCGGTACGCCGTACGCGATCGGCGCCACGACGGGCACCGTCATCGGCGAGATCAGACCGAGCACCGCCACCTTCACCCGCGGGTGAAGGTTCGCCAGCCGGAACGCGATCTTCATGACGGGGACGATCGCGACGTCGAGGAGCCGCGACTGCCTGATGCCGGCCTGCTCGCGCATCCAGCGCGGCATCGTCGCGATGGTCGCCGTCCGCAGCGTCCTGGACACGAGCCACGTGAGCGGGCTCAGCAGCCGGGGGAGCGGCGGCAGCATCACGTCGGCCTGGAGCAGGTGGTTCATCGCCTTGCGCGCAAGGTCGCTCCCCGAAAGGTGCGGCTGCATCGCGACGTAGTAGGCGCGCAGCTGCTCGCGGTTGCGCGGCACGTCGGCCGGGTCGCAGGTCTGCAGCTCGGCGCAGCGGGCGCACTCCGCCCAGTACTGCTCCTCCTCCGCCGCGCTCAGCTTGCCTGGGCCGTACTTCTCGTAGGCGTAGAGGATCGAGTGCCAGCCGGTCAGGTGGATCCACAGCTGCGACTTCGGGTCGTTGGCGTCGTACGGCTGGCCGCTGTAGGGCTCGGTGCCGATCCCCTTGGAGTGGATCTTCACCAGGACGTCGGCGGCCTTCATCGTCTCGTGCGACCCGGCGAAGGCGCACATGGCGAAGTAGCGCAGCGTGCGGTCGTAGCGGGTCCGCGGCCGGTCGTAGATGCCGTGGGTCTGCTCGACGGCGGCGACCAGGTTGGGGTCGAGCTCCTCGACGACCACCGCGCGCTGGAACCCGACCGTGGCGGAGGTCGGATAGCTCCAGACCTTCCAGGTGACCGAGTCGGGTCCGAAGAACCCGTAGTCCTGATGGGGTACGACGTCTCGATTCTTCATGGCAGCAATTACTACACATGTGTAGTAATCTGGCAAGAGATGATGACGACCGTGACCCGTTCCACAACCCCGCGCAGGCCGTACGCCGCCCGCGTGCCGATCGACGTACGCCGTGAGCAGCTGCTCGACGCGGCGCTGGAGGTCATCCACCGCGACGGTCACCAGGCGGTCTCGATCGACGCGATCGCTCGCGAGGCCGGCGTCACCAGGCCCGTCGTCTACGGCGCGTACGACGGCGTCGGGCCGTTGCTCACCGCGCTGCTCGACCGCGAGCAGGTCAAGGCGTTCGCGCGACTCCTCCAGGCGCTGCCCGACGAGCCCGACCTGAGCGACCCGATCGGCTTCGTGTCCGACGCGACCCGCCGCCTGGTCGAGATGGTGCGCGAGGACCCGGCGACTTGGCGGACGATCGTGATGCCGCCGGACGGCATGCCGGAGGTGGTGCGCGCCCGGATCGACGCCGACCGCGACCGGATCGTCGGGGTCTTCGCAACCCTGGCCTCGGAGTTCCTCACAGCGCGCGGTGAGGATGCGGTCGACGGGGAGGTGCTCGGGCATGCGGTGCTGGGGATCGTCGAGCACTTCGGTCGCCTGCTGCTCACCGACCCGGACCGGTTCGACGCCGAGCGGCTGGTCTCAGCTGCCCAGTCCGTCCTGGTGCAGCTGTTCCCGCAACGCTGATCAAGCCGCGCGCGACTGATTCGCGGCACGATGGCGGACATGACAGCGACGGCGATCGACACGTTCGGGGAGTTCGTCGACCACCTCGTCGACGTGCTCGACGATCACGACACCGGTCCCGAGGAGCTGGCGGCGCGGATGCACTTCAGCCGCTATCACTTCGACCGGATGATTCGTTCGGTCGCCGGGGAGCCGCCGCAGGCACTGCGGCGGCGCATCCTGCTGGAGCGGGCGGCGTACCGGATGATCACCACGACCGCGCCGCTGATCGACATCGCCGTCGAGGCGGGCTACGGCTCGCACGAGGCCTTCACCCGCGCCTTCACCAAGGCGTACGGCGTACCTCCCGCGGCCTGGCGCAGGCAGCCCGGCCACACCCAGATCGCCGCGCCCAGCGGCGTGCACTTCCATCCGCCAGCCGGCCTGCGGCTGCCGGCGAGAGACAAGGTGACCCCCATGGAACTGCTCACCAAGATGGTCGAGCACCACATCTGGCTGACCGGCGAGATGGTTCGCGTCGCGTCCAGGCTGACCGACGAGCAGCTCGACCAGGTGATCGAGCTCGACGTCGATGACGACCGGCAGACGATCCGCTCGCTGCTGTCCCGGCTGATCGGCCAGATGGGGATGTGGAACGCGGCGATGGCGAGCCGCGAGTACGACTGGTCCGTCGAGGAGCACGAGTCGCTCATCTCCATGCGTGAACGGCTCGCGCTCGAGGCTCCGACGTACCTCACCCACGTGCGCGAGGTCGTCGACAGCGATCGCCTCGACGACACCTTCGTCGACGCGCTCTGCGAGCCAGCGGAGGTGTTCACCTACGGCGGGATGATCGCGCACGTGCTGACCTTCGCTGCCCATCGGCGCACCCTGGTCGCCCTCGCGCTCGGTCGCCACGGGGTCACCGAGCTCGGCTGGGGTGATCCGATGCTGTGGGTGGCTCAGCCGGCAACTCAGCTGTAACGCGGAGTTACCTGCACATCTCGGGGGCTGTGACTCCGCCGGAGCAGGGGTAACTCCGCGTTACATGGGCGGGCGGACCCATGGGGGAGACTGGCCCGCGTGGAGATCGCCTTCTATCTCGTCGTCCTGGCAGCCGCGGTCCTGACGGTGACGGCCCTCGCGAGTCGGCTCGGCTGGTCGGGACCCCTGCTGCTGATCGCGGCGGGCATCGCCGGGTCGTTCGTCCCCGGGGTGCCGAGCGTGCACCTGCCCGAGGGAGTGGTGCTGCTCGGGCTGCTGCCGCCGCTGCTGTACGCCGCAGCCATCCAGACGAGCCTGGTCGACTTCAACGCCAACCGCCGGTCGATCCTGCTGCTCAGCGTGGGACTCGTCATCTTCACGGCCGCAGGCGTCGGGGCCGTCGTACACGCCTTGTTGCCGGGGCTGGGCTGGCCCGCGGCGTTCGCCATCGGAGCGGTGGTCGCCCCGCCCGACGCGGTCTCGGCGACCGCCATCGCGCGGTCGATCGGGCTGCCACGACGCATCGTCACGATCCTCGAAGGCGAGTCGCTGCTCAACGATGCGACCGCGATCGTCACCCTGCGCACGGCGATCGCCGCAAGCGGCGGCACCATCACCGCGATGCACGTCGGCGGCGACTTCCTGCGCGCCGCCGGTGGCGGGATCGTGTTCGGCCTGGTGGCCTTCAAGGTGGTCGCGTACCTCCGCAAACGGGTCACCGATCCCTTGCTGGACACGGCAATCTCGTTCGTCACTCCGTACGCCGCCTACATCGCGGCCGAGAAGGTGCACGCCTCAGGCGTGCTCGCCGTCGTGATCGCGGGCCTGCTGCTCGGGCACAAGGCGCCGATCCTGCAGACCGCACCGAGCCGGATCAACGAGCGGATGAACTGGCGCACCATCGCCTTCGTCCTTGAGAACACCGTCTTCCTGCTGATCGGTCTGCAGGCCCGGTGGATCATCGAGGAGGTGGCGCACAGCGACGTCGCGACCGGCCGGATCGTGGCCGTGTGTGCGGCCGCGCTTGCGGCGGTGATCGCGCTGCGCCTGGCCTGGGTGTTCCCGGCGCGCTACCTGCTGGTGCGGCCCCGTCCCGACAGCAGCGGCCACCGGCCGCCCGCCAGCTACACGTTCATCCTGGGCTGGGCCGGGATGCGCGGCGTGGTCACGCTCGCGGCGGCGTTCATCATCCCCGAGGACACCGAGCACCGCGAGATCCTGCTGCTGATCGCGTTCACGGTCGTGGCCGGGACGCTCTTCATCCAGGGGCTCTCGCTGCCGTGGCTCGCCCGCGCACTCCGGGTGCCCTCACCCGACGCTGCTGACGACGCGCTGGCGCGGGCCACCCTGCTCCAGCAGGCCACCAAGGCTGGCCTCGCGCACCTCGACAGCCTGGAGCGCGACGATCCCCACGGTGTCGACGACCTGATTCGCCAGCGGGTCGACCAGCGCAACTTCGCCGCCTGGGAACGGCTGAGCACCCAGGGCGACGAGACGCCGACCGAGCGCTACAGCGCCACCCGGCTGGCGATGATCGAGGTCGAACGCGAGCGGGTGCTCCAGATCCGCTCCGACGGGTCGGTCCCCTCGGAGATCGTCGCCGAGGTGCTCGCCATGCTCGACCTCGAGGAGTCGATGCTCGACCGGATCACCGCCCAGTCGATCCAGGTCCGGATCGCCACCGAGGGCCGGCACGCCGGCGAGGTCTGCGCGGACCTGCTGGCCCACCCAGCCGTCGAGACCACCGGCACCTACTGCCCGGACTGTCTCCAGGAGGGCCTGGTCTGGGTCTCGCTTCGCCAGTGCCTGGTCTGCGGCAATGTGGGTTGCTGCGACTCCTCGATCGGCAAGCACGCCACCGGGCACTACGAGCAGACCATGCACCCCGTGATGGAGTCGGCGGAGGACGGCGAGGACTGGCGGTGGTGCTACGTGCACCACCTCACCGCGTGACGCTCACGCAGCCACCACCGCGCGCTGGTTGACCACGAACTCGACGGCCTCCCGCACCACCGACTCGTCGCGCAGGATCCGGTTGTGACCGATACCTTCGGTCGTGACCAGTGCCGCGTCGAGCTCGGCGGCCAGGCGCACCACGCTGGAGTACGACGCCTGCGGGTCCTGGCGGTCGCTGATCGCCAGTGTCGGGATCGGCTCGCGCAGCGAGGCCTGGTGGGCGGTGTCGAACTCTTCGACCGGCAATCCGGTGAAGGCGAGCGTCGCCCGCTCGAAGGCTCGCCGGGTCCGCGCGCCGAAGCCGATCGCCGCCTGCAGCCCGTCGAACAGCTCGGCGGCGTTCGTCATCGGTGAGATCAGCACCAGTCGCTCGGCGCCCAGCCAGCCCCGGTTCATGGCCAGGTTGGTGACGATCGCGCCCATCGAGTGCGCGATCACGGCGCGGGCCGGGCCGAACTTCTTCGACACCTCGTCGAGGGCCCGGGCCGCCTCGACTCCATGCGTACGACGGCCGTGCGGGCCGGGGTCCGAGCTGCCGTGAGATGGCGCGTCGTACATCACCACCGTGTGGCCGGCGGCGACCAGCGGCTCGACGAAGGCGACGAACTGGGTCCCGCTGCCGCCCCAGCCGTGCACCAGGTAGACCACCGGGCCCTCGCCCCACACGTGGCCGCGGACAGCGATGCCGCGCGACGTCACGCGGAACGGCGTACCCCCGGGAGGGAGGGGCGCGGCAGCGACCGCCGGCGGCAACGTGAACCACAGGTCGCGGACCTGACGGCCGGCCACACGCGGGGCGAGCAGGTCCAGAGCGCGGAAGCTGGCCTTCTGAGCGACCCTGCCAATACGAACGATCGTGCTTTTCTGACGAGACAGGTCAACCATGGTCGTGCCTTTCAGGGATTCAGCGGGCGTGGGTGATGAGGGATTCGAAGGCAGTCTCGGTGCGCTGCCGGGCCTGCGCGTCGCCGAGGAGGCGCCAGGCGTGGTGGAAGCCGAGCATCAGGGCCTGCAGCTCGAACGCGAACTGCGCGGGCTCGACGTCGGAGCGGAAGTCGCCCTCGCTGATGCAGGTGGCGACGACGGCGGTGATGGTGTCGTTCCAGTCCCGCTGGTGAGCGACGAGGAGGTCGCGCATCGGGCCGGGCTGGTCGTCGAACTCGATGTTCGCCGCGATGTAGATGCAGCCGCCTGGCAAGGCGCCTGAGGCCCAACCGATCCAGTTCTCGAACAGTGCACGCAGGCGCTTCTCGCCACGCTGGGTGGACAGGGCCGGACGCAGCACCGCGTCGACGAACCAGACGCCGGCGTGCTCGAGCGTCTGCAGCTGCAGTTGCTCCTTGGACTTGAAGTGCGCGAACAGTCCGCTCTTGCTGAGCTCGGTGCGCTCGGCGAGGGTGCCCACGGTGAGCGCGTTGAAGCCGATCGTCGACGCGAGCCGCGCGGCCTCGTCGAGGATGGCGGTCCTGGTCTCGGCGCCCTTGCTCATGGCATCGACAATAGAACGGTCGTGCTATTCAGTCAAGGCCTGCTCGAGAGTCCGCGCCGGATGACCGGACACTCGTGCGACGTCGTCGGTCACCTCGGCCAGAGTCCCGTCGCGGATCGCGGTGTAGGTGCTCACCCAGGCGTCGAGCTGCCAGTCCTCGGCGTCGTACTTCTCCCGCCGCCAGTCGCGCGCCGACTCCTCGGTCTCGTTCTCGAACCGAAGGTCGCGTCCCAGGACTGCCGACAGCCGGGTGGCGGCCTCGGTCAGCGTGAGCGCCTCCGGCCCGGTCAAGGTGTACGACGTGCCCGCATGCGCCGCCGGCTGGCGCAGGACTGCCGCCGCCACATCGGCGACGTCGCTCCGACTGACCGGGGCGAAGCGTCCGTCTCCGGCGGGTCCCCGGATCACTCCGTCGACGGCGAAGTGCGGCAACACCTCCAGATAGAAGTTGTCGCGCAGGAACGTGAAGTCGATCCCCGACGCACGGATCGCGGCCTCGGTGTGCGCGTGGTCACGGACCAGCGAGAACGTCGCCTCGCCACCGGCGCCGGCGAACGAGGTGTAGACGACGTGGCGCACGCCCCTCTCGGCGGCGGCCATCACGACCCGTCGATGGTCCTCGCGCCGCCGCTGGCTCTCCGTGGCCGAGACGAGGAAGAGCACGTCGACCCCGTCAAGGGCGGCCAGGACCGACTCGTAGTCGGCATACTCCGCCTCTCGCACCTCGGCCGCGGCGAGCGCCGGCGCCCGCGACGGATCGCGCACGATCAGCACGGGTGAGAGATCGGCGAGGCGCTCCGCGACCAACCCGCCCAGGGCCCCGGTGGCGCCGGTGACGGCGATGCGAACTGGCAGGTCGGACATGTGCACTGCCTACCCGAGCAGGGTCCAGAAAGCCAAGCCGGCGATGACGGCTGCGGAGACCAGCCCGGAGGCGATCACGTCGAACACGGAGGTGATTCTCACGTGCAGGCGTGGACTGGGTCGACCTGATTAGGCTGCGGGGCATGAGGATCACCAAGTTCGGTCACTCCTGCGTCCGGATCGAGCACGACGGCCACACGCTGGTCCTCGATCCCGGGATGTTCACCGACCCGGAGGCCGTCGACGGTGCTGAGACGATCCTGATCACCCACCAGCACTACGACCACTGGGACGCCGCCCTGCTGCGCGAGACGACCGCGCCGATCCGCACCATCGCTGCCGTCGCGGCCCAGATCGCCAGCGAGGCCCCGGATGTGGCGGAGCGGATCACCGTGGTCTCGCCGGGCGAGACCATCGACGTCGGGCTGCCCGTCACCGTCTTCGGCGAGCTGCACGCGGTGATCCACCCGGAGCTCCGTCGGGTCGAGAACTCGGGCTACCTCATCACCGCGGGCGACCAGACGATCTTCCACCCGGGCGACTCACTGGCCGTGCCGGAGGCGAAGGTCGACATCCTCTGCGCCCCCGCGAGCGCGCCCTGGATGAAGGTCAGTGAGGCCATCGACTTCGTCCGCGCGGTCAAGGCGCCGGTGAACCTGGCCATCCACGACCGGATCTACACCGAGGACGCGCACGACATCGTCGAGCGGCACATGCACCACTTCCTGAAGCCTGCAGGACAGCGGTGGGTGCGGCTCGACGACGGCGGCGACCTCTAAGGGCGTGTCTCCCTATCCCATGGCCTGCTGCGCGACGCCCTGCGGGCGCCTGGGCTTCGTTGTCCTCAGTCGTCGATGCTCCGCATCGCCTCCCTCGTCCGCCTTGCCAGGCACTCCGCATGACGCCGCTCGCGACGGCCGAGGATAGGGAGACACGCCCTGACCGCTCTCAGGGGAGCAGCGTGTCGATCACGAGCTTGCCCACCGCGAGCTTGACCGTCCGCGGCGGGTCGGTCGCGCCGGCCAGCGTGAAGAGCGCGACCGTCGACCCCTGCTGGGCGATCCAGACGGTGCCGTCCGGGTGCGAGGCCACGACGGCGCCGGGCACGGTCGTCGAATCGATGTCCCAGGGGCCGCTGTCGCAGGCAGCCAGTGCCACCAGGATCTGCTGCGCACCCGCTGCCGCGGCCGTCGCGTCGTCGAAGTCGTAGAAGGACATCTCCCCGGTCGAGCCGACCGACCGGGTGCTCCCCGAGGAGCTCAACGGGCTGCCTTTGAGACACGGCAGGTCCGGCGTGACCGCGTCGCCCTGAGCGGTCCAGCTGGACCAGCCGGCCAGCGCGTCCTTGAGCATCGCGGGGACCATGCTCGGGTGGGCGACCTGGGTCGCGCCCGGGGAGGAGTACCCGCTGCCGGTGTCGGAACCCTGGTCGATCCGCAACGCATCGCTGATCCGGAAGGACTCGTCGACCTGCAGCGCGCCGAGCAGGGCGGCGCCGATCCCGGCCCGCTGGGCGGCTGTGTGACGGCCGTCGGCGAGCACCATCGAGAACGAGAGCCGGTTGTCGAGCTGAGCCACCCACGCGGTCTCGGTCGTCGTCGAGCCGTCGACCGGCAGGTCATAGCTGGTCACGGTGGCGCCGTCGTAGGTGTCGGTCACTCCGGAGTTGCCGGCACAGGTGGCGAAGGCGGGTGCGATCTCCCCGGCCGCCGCCGAGGCTGCACCGGCGGCATCGCCGAAGTCGGCGTACGCCAGATAGGCGATCTGCCCCGACCCGCCCACCAGCAGCTGGGTGCCGTAGCGCTTCGGGTCCACGTTGGCGTTCGGGCCGGACTCGGCCCTGTCGAGGCAGGCGAACACGTCGTCCGCTGCCTGGAGGACCTGCTGGTCCGCCTTCCCGGCCTCGTGCCAGCCGGACACCCAGCCGTCGGTGATCGAGTTCATCGCGTCGGCGTCGAGCACCGCAGGCGCCGGCAGCGGCTCCGCGGGGGAGATCCGGTCGTCGCTGTTGCCGAGCTGGCTGAACACCACACCACCCACGGCGATCAGCGCCACGGCGGCAGAGGTGGCGACCGTCGTACGGCGGCGCCGGGAGGTCGAGATGGCAGCGCCCGCACCGCGGCTCGCGGTGCGCTCGCCGACCTCGGTGGTCAGGGTGTCGAAGGCGTCATCGAGGTTGAGCTCAGGCATGGGAGGGCTCTCCGTTCTCGGAGTGTGCAGAAGAGGGGCCGCCGAGGAGTACGGCGAGGGCGGCGCGGCCGCGCGAGAGTCGCGCCTTGACCGTGCCTTCGGGGCAGTGCTCGAGCCGGGCCACTTCGGCGACCGGGAGCTCCGCAAGGTGATGGAGTACGACGGCCCGGCGCTGGCTCTCGGGGAGCTGGCGCAACGCACCCACCAGCAGCATCGTGGTCTCCGACGGAGGAGCCATCGGCTCCGGCGCCTTCTGCCTGGCCAGGAAGTTGAGCGAGGTCCGGGTGCGCCGCCAGCGGCTCACGGCCAGGCGAGTCGCGACCTGGCGCACCCAGGCCCCTGGGTCGTCGTAGTCCTTGAGCGCGGTCCAGCGCGGCCAGGCTCGGGTGTAGGCCTCCTGGGCCAGGTCCTCGGCAGCGCCGAGCTCCCCGGTCATCGCGTAGGCGCACGCCACCGTCCGCGACCAGGTCGCGTCATAGAACGCGGTGAAGTCGCGTTCAGCGGTGCGATCCATCGAATCCTCATCTCGCAGGTGAGTTGTCGATTCAGACACGTGTGGGTCGCGCCGTGGGTTGCATCCGTGGGTCAGTAGCCGCCGAGGGCGTCGCGCACCGGCACGAACTTCGCCTGTGACTCGGCCAGCTCTGCTTCGGGGTCGGAGTCGCCGACGATGCCGCAGCCGGCGAAGAGTCGCACGGTGGCACCCTCGAGCTCGGCCGAGCGCAGGGCGATGCCCCACTCGCCGTCGCCGTTGCGGTCCATCCAGCCGACCGGACCGGCATAGCGGCCGCGGTCCATGCCCTCGATCGCCGAGATCAGCGCGACCGCCTGGGGCGTGGGCGTGCCGCCGACGGCGGCACTGGGGTGCAGCGACTCGGCCAGCTGGAGGCTGGACACGGTCTCGGCGTCGCGGACCACGCCGGCCACGTCGGTGGCCAGGTGCATCACGTTGGGCAGGTGGAGCACGAAGGGGGAGTCGGGCACGTTCATGCCCGAGCAGTGCGGCTCGAGAGCCTCGGCGACCGAGCGCACGGCGTACTCGTGCTCCTCGAGGTCCTTGCTGCTCCGGGCGAGCGCGGCGGCCAGGGCGAGGTCGTGGTTGTCATCGCCCGTACGTCGGATGGTGCCGGCCAGCACGCGGCTCGTGACGAGCCCACGCTCGCGACGTACGAGCATCTCGGGGGTGGCCCCGAACATGCCGTCGACGCTGAAGGTCCAGCACATGGGGTAGGACTCGGCGAGACGGGTGAGCGGCCAGCGCACGTCGACGGGTGCGTCGGCGGTGGCGATCAGGTCGCGGGCGAGAACGACCTTCTCGAGGTCGCCGGCGTCGATGCGGGCCACGGCATCGGCCACGACGGTCATCCACTGCTCGCCGTTGAGGGCGCCGTCCGCGAAGGAGATCGTCGGCGCGTCGGCGCGCGACGTCGGCCGGAGCTCGACCTCGTCGTCACCGATGGTCGTGACCCACGACTGCGAGCCGCGCCGGCCCACGATCACCCGGGGCAGCACCAGGACCGAGTCGCCGGGCTCGTCGGCAAAGCCGAAGCTGCCGAAGCAGACCGGGCCGCAGCCGGGCTCGTTGACGTCGTCGACGACCTCGGTGCGGGCCAGCAGCTCGGACCACCACTTGTCCGCGTCGGAGAAGCGGGTCGGACCCGACGTACGGATCATCGCGGCCACGCCCCAGCCGACCAGGCCCTCGCCGCGGCGCAACCAGGTGACCGGCGTGGCGTCGGGCAGCAGGTCGATCAGCGACTCCACGTCGAGGTCGACCGCGCGGGTGCGGACGACGAGGGAGCCGTCCACGGTCGCGCTCTGGGTCACGAGCCGACAGCCTACGCCGCAGTAGGTCGCGGCTCCGAACCGCCGTCACGACCAGTAGACGACCACCTTGTCGCCCACCCGCACCTGGTCGAACAGCCACGCGATGCCGTCGTAGTCGCGCACGTTCACGCACCCGTGCGAGGCGCCGTCGTACCCGCGCGCAGCGAAGTCGGAGCTGTAGTGCACCGCCTCGCCGCCGGAGAAGAACATCGAGAACGGCATCTCCGAGCCGAACAGCTTCGAGACGTGATCGGCGTCCTTGAGGTAGACGTGGAAGACGCCTTCGCGGGTCGGGGTGTCCGAGGCACCGAACCGCACCTCGAGCGCCCTCTGCACCTGGCCGTCGATCACCCAGCTGAGGAACCGGCTGGTCTTGTCGATGCACAGCACCTGGCCGGTCAGGCAGCGCGGGTCGAGTGCGCCGGGCTGGGGCAGGATGTTGAAGAGCTCCTCGTGCGTGGGCACGAGCGTCATCGCGTCGAGGCGGTCGAGCGTGCGCTGGTCGACCGCGCCGGTCACCGGGATCTCGCGCTTGGCCTGGAAGCCCTTGACCGCCTCGACGGTGGCCGCGTCGTAGCTGCCCGTGACGTCGCCGAAGTACCACTGGATCTGCTTGAGCCGAGCCTGCAGATCGCGTACGTCGTCACCCTCGGCACCGACCTCGAGCAGGGCCGGGCCGGGACGCAGGATGTTGAACATCGCGTCGTGGGTCGGCTGCTCCGTCATCGTCAGGAGTCGGCGCCAGGTCTGCACGTCCACGACGCCGGTGGCCGCAAAGCCGCGCTTGGCCTGGAAACCGGTGACCGCCTCGGTGGTGGCCGCGTCGTAGGTGCCGGTCGTCAGCTCCGGGAACCAGCCGATCTGGAACAGGCGCGACTGGAGCTCGCGGACCTGGTCGCCGGTGTCGCCGGGCTCGAGGACGGGCTGTGGGTCCGGGTCGGTGGTGGGCTCGGTGCTCGGACCCGTGCTCGGGTCGGTCGTCGGGTCGCTCGGCTCGCTCGGCTCGGGCCTGCCTGACTGTTCGCCCGGCGCGACGTGGTGGGCGTTGGGCGCGCTGTCGCGATGCGAGGTCGCGACCCCCGCGGCGTACGCCGTAGCGCCCAGCACCAGCATGCAGACGAGCGTGATGCCCAGGAACCGCAGCAACTTCATGTCATCCCCCCGAAACGGTCGATCTCTTCAGAGTGATGACGCCGGGTGTCGATCTTTGGTTGCCCCGCCGATTGCGTGAACGCAGGTTGTTGGTCGTTCCTGGCGTGTGGTTGCGCAATCGTTCGGGACAATTCCCCGGTCGACCGGGGAAATGGGCCTTGTCCACAGACCGCAACCTCGGCCTTCCCCACGGCCCAGCAGGTGACGACTCTGGGCGCCATGGCAGAGCACTGGCAGCCCAAGGTGGGCAAGATCGAGCCTTTGGTTCATCCGATCGCGATCGATCCCCAGGGAATCGCCGGGCCGACCCGGGGTCAGGCCCAGGGGCCGTTCTGGCGACAGTCGACTCACGGGCTCTACGTGCCGAGCACGACCGACAGCGATCGACCCGAGCAGCGGATCGCCGAGCAGGCCGTCAGGCTGGGACCCAAGGGAGCGGTGACTGGCTGGGCCGCGCTCCGAATGCACGGAGCGGCGTACTTCGACGGTGCTTCCGATGCCGGTTTCCGCCCGGTCAACCTGGTCAGCCCTGACAGACACCTTCGCAGCGACGACAAGGCGACCTGTCACCTCGGCATGCTCCCCGCGAGTGAGCGAGTGGCTCGTCACGGGATCGCAGTGACCATGATTGAGCGAGCCCTCTACGACGAGATGGCGGGCTGCGACCTTCGGGGCGCGGTCGTTGCGATGGATATGGCGGCGCTTGCTGAGCTGACCTCGATGAGGCGGATGCGGAGACATGCCGAAACGCGTCGCGGGGCCTTTCCGATCGTGTGGCCGGCACTCAACCTGGCCACGCACCACAGTCGCTCACCGGCGGAATCCCGGATGCTGCTCATCTGGGAGCTCGACGCCGGGCTGCCTCGGCCCGTGTGCAACCGGCCGATCTTCTCGCTCGAGGGTGAGCTTCTCGGCGTACCCGACCTGCTCGATGTCGAGCTCGGCATCGTTGGCGAGTACGACGGTGCGGATCACCAGGCCAAGGACCGCAGGTTCCGCGATCTCGGTCGTGAGACGACCTTTCGCAAGCACGGGCTGGAGTACTTCACCGTGGTGGCGGGCGACCTGCACCAGATCGAGGCAACCGTTGAGCGGATGGCGTCGGTGGTTGAGCGAGCCAGGTCCACCGAGCATGTTCGGCCCCGGGTGTGGACGCTCATCCCGCCGCCCGGCTGGGTGCCGTTTGCCAGCGACGAGGATCTGGATGTTCGGCTCGACTTCAACGACTTCCTGGCCAGCGTGCGCGAGACCTGACTGCGCAAACACATGTCCTGAACGGGATCTGACATGAGGATGCGCAATCGTTCGGGACATTTCCCCGGTCGACCGGGGAAATGTCCCGGCACCTACGCTGTCCCCGTGGCCCGCGCAGATCTCGACAAGCAGCCCTCCGACGTACGTCGCATGTTCGACGCCGTCGCCAAGCGCTACGACGTCACCAACGACGTGCTGTCGATGGGTCAGGACCGGCGCTGGCGCAAGGACGTCTTCGCGGCGGTGGGTCCGCGGCGTGGTGACCTGATCCTCGACCTGGCAGCCGGCACCGGCACGAGCAGCGAGCCGTTCGCAGCCCACGGCGCCACGGTCATCCCGTGTGATTTCTCCGTCGGCATGCTCCAGGTCGGCAAGCAGGCCCGCCCGCAGCTGCCCTTCGTCGCCGGTGATGGCACGAAGCTGCCGTTCGCCGACGACACCTTCGACGCGGTGACCATCAGCTTCGGGCTTCGCAACATCGTGGACCCGAAGAAGGGGCTCCAGGAGATGCTCCGGGTCACCCGGCCCGGTGGCCGCCTGGTGGTCTGCGAGTTCAGCCACCCGACGAACAAGGCGTTCCGCAAGGTCTACATGGAGTACCTCATGAAGGCCTTGCCCAAGATCTCGATCGGCGTGAGCAGCTCCGCCGACGCCTACTCCTACCTCGCCGAGTCGATCCGCGCCTGGCCCGACCAGGCCGGCCTGGCGGCGCTGATCGCCGAGGCCGGCTGGGGCCGGAGCACCAAGGGGCAGGCCGCGCTCCCCGGCGTGCAGTGGCGCAACCTGTCGGGCGGCATCGTGGCCCTGCACCGCGCCCACGCTTGACCCGTCCGGGAGGGGATCAACCCCCGGGTTCCCCGATCCCGACCTCAGTCCTAGACTGTGGCGCACGCCACCATGTGAACTATTTCACAAACGCACATGACGCGCACGGAGAGGGACGGTGACATGACTCGGACGACCGCGGACGAGCGGCACGCCCAAGTCATCGTCGTTGGTGCCGGACCCGCCGGGAGCAGCGCGGCCTACCACCTCGCCAACGCCGGGATCGACGTCCTCCTGCTGGAGAAGAGCGCCTTCCCGCGCGACAAGATCTGCGGCGACGGCCTCACGCCGCGCGCGGTCAAGCAGCTCATCGGCATGGGCTTCGACCTCGACGAGCCGGGCTGGCAGAAGAACAAGGGCCTGCGCATCATCGGCTCCGGGCACCGCATCGAGCTGCCCTGGCCTGAGCTCGCCTCGTTCCCGGCCTACGGCATGGTCCGCCCGCGCATGCAGCTCGACGAGATGCTCGCGCACCACGCTGAGAAGGCCGGCGCGCGCCTCCAGGAGCGCACGGCCGTCACCGGACCGGTCCTCGACGAGCGCACCGGCCGGGTCGTCGGCGTCACGGCAAGGCCGGTCGACGACAACGGTCGAAAGGTCGGGAACGAGGTCACATACACCGCGCCGATCGTGATCGCGTGCGACGGCGTGAGCGCCCGGCTGGCCATGGCGATGGGCTGGTCCCGCCGCGAGAACCGGCCGATGGCGGTCGCCGCCCGCGCCTACTACAAGACGCCGATGCACGACGACGACTGGATGGAGTCGTGGCTGGAGCTGTGGGACGGCAAGGCGGGAGAGAGCAACCAGCTGCCGGGCTATGGCTGGATCTTCCCGTGCGGCGACGGCACCGCGAACGTCGGGCTCGGCATCCTCAACACCAGCGCGGCGTTCCAGCATCTCGACTACCGCACCTCGATGCGCGCCTGGCTGGCCAACACTCCCGAGGAGCTCGGCTTCCGCGACGAGAACCTCGTCGGCGACATCAAGTCCGCGGCGCTGCCGATGGCCTTCAACCGCAAGCCCCACTACGCCCGCGGGCTGATGCTCGTCGGTGACTCCGGCGGCATGGTCAACCCGTTCAACGGCGAGGGCATCGACTACGCCCTCGAAGCCGGCCACCTGGCCGCCGACGTGGTGGTGCAGGCCCTCGCGCGCCCTCAGGGCCTGTCCCGCGAGCGGGTCCTCGAGGGGTACGCCGAGCAGGTCGCGGCCGCCTACGGCGGCTACTTCACCCTCGGCCGGGTCTTCGCCAAGATGATCGGCAACCCCACATTCATGCAGAAGGCCACCAAGTACGGCCTCCCGCGCCCGGCCCTGATGCGCTTCACGATCAAGTTGATGGCCAACCTGACCGACCCTCGTGGCGGTGATGCGCACGACCGCATCATCAACGGGCTGAGCAAGGTCGCCCCCCGGGCTTAAGGAGGATCCATGGAGCTCTACACCCCTGTCCTGGCACTGGCTGCGCTCGCGGCCGGCTTCGCGATCTTCTCGGTCGTCATGAGCGCGGGCACCGGCCCGAAGCGCTACAACCGGGCCAAGCTCGACTCCTACGAGTGCGGCATCGAGCCCACCCCGCAGGCGGTCGGCGGCGGCCGTTTCCCGGTGAAGTACTACATCACCGCGATGCTCTTCATCGTCTTCGACATCGAGATCATCTTTCTCTACCCGTGGGCCGTGCACTTCGACGCCATGAAGGCGTTCGGCTTCCTCGAGATGGTCGTCTTCATCGCCACGGTGTTCGTGGCCTACGCCTATGTGTGGCGCCGCGGCGGATTGGACTGGGACTGACCCATGGGTCTTGAAGAGAAGCTTCCGAGTGGCGTCCTGCTGACGACCGTCGAAGGCGTCGCCGGCTACATGCGCAAGGCGGCGTTCTGGCCGGCGACCTTCGGCCTCGCGTGCTGCGCCATCGAGATGATGACCAGCGGCGGTCCGAAGTACGACCTGGCCCGCTTCGGCATGGAGGTCTTCCGGGCCAGCCCGCGCCAGGCCGACCTGATGATCGTGGCCGGCCGGGTCAGCAACAAGATGGCCCCGGTGCTCCGCCAGATCTACGACCAGATGGCCGAGCCCAAGTGGGTGCTGGCGATGGGGGTCTGTGCCAGCAGCGGCGGCATGTTCAACAACTACGCCGTCGTCCAGGGTGTCGACCACGTCGTCCCCGTCGACATGTACCTCCCCGGCTGTCCGCCCCGCCCCGAGATGCTCATCGACGCGATCCTCAAGTTGCACGACCAGATCCAGCACTCCAAGCTCGGCGTGAACCGCCTCAAGCAGATCGAGGAGCTCGAGACGCTGGCCCTCAACGCCACCCCCACCTCGGAGATGAAGGGGCTGCTGCGATGAGCGAGATCGAACCCGTCGGCACCCGCCAGGGCATGTTCGGCGTCGAGGGCACCGGCGACACCAGCGGGTACGGCGGCCTGGTCGCGCCCGTCACCCTGCCCGGATCCGCGGAGCGCCCCTTCGGTGGCTGGTACGACGAGGTCGCCGACGCCATCGAGACCACGATGGGCCTGGAGAGGGTCGTCGTACACCGCAACGAGATCACCTTCCACGTGCGCCGCCAGGACCTTCCGGCGGTCGCGAAGGTGCTGCGCGACGAGCAGCGCTTCGAGTTCTGCGCGGGCGTCAGCGGCGTGCACTACCCCGACGACACGGGCCGCGAGCTGCACGCCGTCTACCACCTGCTCTCGATGACCCACAACCGCCGGATCCGGCTCGAGGTGACCTGCCCCGACGCCGACCCGCACATCCCGAGCATCGTGGCGATCTACCCCACGAACGACTGGCACGAGCGTGAGGCCTGGGACTTCTTCGGGATCATCTTCGACGGCCACCCGGCACTGACCAGGATCCAGATGCCCGACGACTGGCCGGGCCACCCGCAGCGCAAGGACTACCCCCTCGGCGGGATCCCCGTCGAGTACAAGGGCGGGACTGTTCCGCCGCCGGACCAGCGGAGGTCCTACAACTGATGACGACCTCAACCAGCGAAGACGCCTACGCCAGCTCCGCCGACACCACCGGGGGCCGGGTCTTCACCGTCACCGGCCAGGACTGGGACTCCATCTCGGCCGCGATCGACGACGCCGACGAGCGGATCGTGGTCAACATGGGGCCGCAGCACCCGTCGACGCACGGCGTGCTCCGGCTGATCCTCGAGCTCGAGGGCGAGACGGTGACCGAGGCCCGGTGCGGCATCGGCTACCTCCACACGGGCATCGAGAAGAACATGGAGTACCGCTCCTGGACGCAGGGCGTCACGTTCTGCACCCGGATGGACTACCTCTCCCCGTTCTACAACGAGATGACCTACGTGCTCGGGGTCGAGCGACTCCTCGACATCGAGGACGACATCCCCGAGAAGGCCCAGGTCATGCGGGTCCTGCTCATGGAGCTCAACCGGATCTCCAGCCACCTGGTCTGCATCGCCACCGGCGGCATGGAGATCGGTGCGCTGACCGTGATGACGATCGGGTTCCGTGAGCGCGAGATGGTCCTCGACCTGTTCGAGCTGATCACCGGGCTGCGCATGAACCACGCGTTCTTCCGTCCCGGCGGCGTCGCCCAGGACCTGCCGCCCGGAGCGCTCGACGAGATCCGCGACTTCGTCAAGATCATGAAGAAGCGCCTCCCCGAGTACGCCGCCCTGTGCAACGCCAATCCGATCTTCAAGGCCCGCCTCGACAACGTCGGCCACCTCGACCTGGCCGGCTGCCTGGCGCTCGGCATCAGCGGGCCGGTCCTGCGCAGCACCGGCTACGGCTGGGACCTCCGCAAGACCCAGCCCTACAGCGGCTACGAGGACTACGACTTCGACGTGCAGACCTGGGACACCTGCGACGCCTACGGCCGGTTCCGGGTGCGCCTGAACGAGATGAGCGAGTCGCTGCGGATCGTCGAGCAGGCGGCCGAGCGACTGGCGGGCCTGGAGGGCGCGCCGGTGATGGTCGCCGACAAGAAGGTCGCCTGGCCGAGCCAGCTCGCGATCGGCAGCGACGGCATGGGCAACAGCCTCGACCACATCCGCCACATCATGGGCGAGTCGATGGAGGGCCTGATCCACCACTTCAAGCTGGTCACCGAGGGCTTCCGGGTGCCGGCCGGCCAGGCCTACGTCCCGGTCGAGTCGCCCCGCGGCGAGCTCGGCGCCCACGTCGTCTCCGACGGCGGCACTCGCCCGTTCCGCGCGCACTTCCGCGACCCGAGCTTCACCAACCTGCAGGCCACGAGCGTGATGAGCGAGGGCGGCATGATCGCCGACGTGATCGTCGCCATCGCCTCCATCGACCCCGTGATGGGAGGCGTCGACCGGTGATCAACCAGACGACCTATGACGAGCTCAGGCAGATCGCCGGCAGATACCCGCAGGCCCGCAGCGGCCTGCTCCCGATGCTCCATCTCGTGCAGAGCGTCGAGGGGCGGGTGACCCCCGAAGGCATCGAGGCGTGCGCCGAGATCCTCGACATCAGCGCTGCCGAGGTCAGCGGGGTGGCGACCTTCTACACGATGTACAAGCGCAAGCCGGTGGGCGACTTCCACGTCGGCGTCTGCACCAACACGCTGTGCGCGGTGATGGGCGGCGACGCCATCTTCGAGCGGCTCAAGGACCACCTCGACGTCGGCAACGACGAGACCACCGATGTCCGCCCGCAAGACAAGGCGAGCGTCACCCTCGAGCACATCGAGTGCAACGCGGCCTGCGACTACGCCCCGGTGGTGATGGTCAACTGGGAGTTCATGGACAACCAGACTCCCGAGTCGGCCACCCAGCTCGTCGACGACCTGCGAGCCGGCCGGGAGGTCCACTCGACCCGCGGGCCGAGGCTGTGCACCTGGCGCGAGGCCGAGCGGGTGCTCGCCGGCTTCCCCGACGACCTGGCCGACGAGGGCCCCTCCGCAGGCAAGGCCAGCCTGGCCGGCCTGGAGATCGCACGCCAGAAGGGCTGGACGGCTCCGTGACCCTGACCCCGGTCCTCACCGACAACTGGGACGCCCCGCGCAGCTGGACGCTGGCGTCGTACGAAGGGCGCGGCGGCTACGACGCCCTGAAGAAGGCGCTCACGATGGCGCCCGATGACCTCATCACCGCCGTCAAGGACTCCGGCCTCCGCGGCCGCGGTGGCGCCGGCTTCCCGACCGGCATGAAGTGGTCGTTCATCCCGCAGGACAACCCGAACCCGAAGTACCTCGTGGTCAACGCCGACGAGTCGGAGCCGGGCACCTGCAAGGACATCCCGCTGATGATGGCGAGCCCGCACACCCTCATCGAGGGCGTGATCATCTCCAGCTTCGCGATCCGCGCCAACACCGCCTTCATCTACGTCCGCGGCGAGGTGCTCCACGTCGTACGCCGTCTGCAGCGGGCCGTGCAGGAGGCCTACCTCGCCGGCCACCTGGGCAAGGACATCCACGGTTCCGGCTACGACCTCGACCTGGTCATCCACGCCGGCGCCGGCGCCTACATCTGCGGTGAGGAGACCGCGCTCCTCGACTCGCTCGAGGGCCGCCGCGGCCAGCCGCGCCTGCGTCCGCCGTTCCCGGCGGTGGCCGGCCTCTACGCCAGCCCGACGGTGATCAACAACGTCGAGTCGATCGCGTCGGTGCCCAGCATCATCAAGAACGGCGCCGACTGGTTCTCGAGCATGGGCACCGAGAAGTCCAAGGGCTACGTCATCTACTCCCTCAGCGGCCACGTTGCGAAGCCGGGCCAGTACGAAGCCCCGCTCGGCATCACCCTGCGGAAGCTGATCGATCTCGGTGGCGGCATGCGTGAGGGCCACGAGCTCAAGTTCTGGACCCCCGGTGGCTCCAGCACCCCGCTGCTCACCGCGGCGCATCTCGACGTACCCCTCGACTATGAGGCCGTCGGGGCCGCGGGCTCGATGCTCGGCACCCGCGCGCTGCAGATCTTCGACGAGACCACGTGTGTGGTGCGGGCAGTGCTGCGCTGGACCGAGTTCTACAAGCACGAGTCCTGCGGCAAGTGCACCCCGTGCCGCGAAGGCACCTGGTGGCTGGTGCAGACGCTGGCCAAGCTCGAGAAGGGTCTGTACGACGAAGCCGACGGCGAGGCTGCTTTGGACCTCCTCCTCGACCAGTGCGACAACATCCTGGGCCGTTCGTTCTGCGCCCTCGGGGACGGTGCCACCAGCCCGATCTCGAGCTCGATCGAGCACTTCCGCGCCGAGTACATCGCCCACCTCACCCACGGTGGCTGCCCCTTCGATCCGGCTCTCTCGGCGGCTTTCGCCGCTCCTCTCGTCACCCAAGGAGCTCGCGCATGACGGCGGTCTCGCCCAACCTGACCAGCACCGCGACAAGCTCAACCGGCGGGGGCGGCGACATCCAGAAGTCCGACCTGGTCACCCTCACCATCGACGGCGTCGAGGTCAGCGTCCCCCAGGACACGCTGGTGATCCGCGCCGCCGAGCAGATCGGCGTGCAGATCCCGAGGTTCTGCGACCACCCGCTGCTGGCCCCGGTCGGTGCCTGCCGGCAGTGCCTCGTTGATGTCGTCGACGGCGGCAACGGCCGGCCGATCCCCAAGCCCCAGGCGTCCTGCACGCTGCCGGTGGCCGAGGGCATGGTCGTCAACACCCAGGTCACCAGCCCGGTCGCCGAGAAGGCGCAGCAGGGCGTGATGGAGTTCCTGCTCATCAACCACCCGCTCGACTGCCCGGTGTGCGACAAGGGCGGCGAGTGCCCGCTGCAGAACCAGGCCCTCTCGCACGGTCAGGCGGAGTCGAGGTTCGCCGCCAGCGGCGGGGTGAAGCGCACCTTCCCCAAGCCGATCAACATCTCCGCGCAGGTGCTGCTGGATCGCGAGCGCTGCGTCCTCTGTGCCCGGTGCACCCGCTTCTCCGAGCAGATCGCCGGTGACCCGTTCATCGCCCTGATCGAGCGAGGCGCCCTGCAGCAGGTGGGCATCTACGAGAAGGAGCCCTACGAGTCCTACTTCTCGGGCAATGCGATCCAGATCTGCCCGGTGGGCGCGCTGACCTCCGCCGAGTACCGCTTCCGCTCCCGCCCCTTCGACCTGGTCTCCTCGCCGTCGATCGCGGAGCACGATGCCTGTGGCGCTGCGATCCGGGTCGACCACCGGCGCGGCCGGGTGCTGCGCCGGCTGGCTGGCAACGACCCGCAGGTCAACGAGGAGTGGATCACCGACAAGGATCGCTTCGCCTTCCACTACGCCACTGCTGACGACCGGCTCACTCACCCCCTGGTGCGCGACGAGTCGACCGGAGAGCTGCGCGCGGCGAGCTGGCCGGAGGCCTTCACGGTCGCGGCGCGCGGGCTCGCTTCGGCTGGCGCCAGCGGGGTGCTCACGGGCGGCCGGGTCACGGCCGAGGACGCCTACGCCTACAGCAAGTTCGCCCGCGTCGTCCTCGGCACCAACGACATCGACTTCCGCGCGCGACCGCTCTCTGCCGAGGAGACCGCCTTCCTGGCCTCCGAGGTCGTGCTCAGGCAGCCCGTTTCGTACGCCGACCTCGAGCGCGCCTCGGTGGTCGTCCTTGCCGGTCTCGAGCCCGAGGACGAAGCCGGCACGATCTTCCTGCGCCTGCGCAAGGCGCGGGCCGGGGTCCGCGTGGTCTCCATCGCGCCGTACACCACGCGCGGCCTGCGCAAGATGAACGGCCGCCTGATCGCGACGGCGCCCGGAGACGAGGCGCTGGCCCTCGAGGGGCTCGCCCACGACGGCCAGACGGCACTGGACGCCGGCGGGATCATCCTGGTCGGCGAGCGCCTGGCCACCAGCCCCGGCGCCCTGAGCGCCGCGATCGCCCTGGCGAAGACGACCCGGGCCCGGCTGGCCTGGGTGCCGCGCCGTGCCGGTGATCGTGGTGCCCTCGAGGCGGGCTGCCTGCCGACCCTGCTGCCCGGTGGCCGTCCGGTCGCCGACCCGGCTGCCCGCGTCGACGCAGCCGCCGCCTGGGGAGTGCCGAGCGTCCCCGAGACGGAGGGGCGCGACACCAACGCGATCCTGGCCGCACTCACCACCGGCGAGCTGAAGGGCCTGGTCATCGGTGGCGTCGACCCCGATGACCTGGCCAACCCCGCAGCTGCGCGCGCGGCGATCGAGGCCGCCGAGTTCGTGGTCAGCCTGGAGGTCCGGGCCACCGACGTGACCCGGGCCGCCGACGTGGTCTTCCCGGTCGCGCCGCCCTCGGACAAGGCCGGCACGTTCGTCACCTGGGAGGGTCGCCCCCGCGAGTTCGAGGCGGTCTTCACCAACCCGGCAAGCCTGCCGGACCTGCGGGTGCTGGCCGGCATCGCCGAGGAGTTCGGCACCAGCCTCGGCTTCCGCACGGTGCCCGAGGCCCGTGCCCAGATGCAGGAGGTCGGACCCTGGGACGGCGCCCGCGCCGCCGCGGCCGCCCCACCCGTGCGCCATGACCGCAAGATCCTCAAGACCAAGCTGGCCCTGGCCACCTGGAAGCAGCTGCTCGACAACGGCTCGCTCCAGGAGGGCGACGCCAACCTGCGCGCGACCGCCCGCCCGGCGGTCGCCAGGGTGACCCAGGAGACCTTCGACATGCTCAAGCGCGCCGACGAGGTCATCCTCACCGGCGACCGCGGCTCGGTGACCCTGCCGATGGAGGTGGCCGACCTGGCCCCCGGCACCGTCTGGGTGCCGGCCAACTCCTTCGGCAACGGGGTGCTGGCCGACCTGGCGAGTCCCGGCAGCCAGGTCTCGGTGAAGGGAGTGCGGCCGTGATCAGCCCGATGGTTCTCGACGCGTTCGGGCACGACCCGCTGTGGGTGGTGCTCGTCAAGACCTTCCTCATCTTCCTGGTCCTGGTGCTGCTCACGCTCTTCAACATCTGGTTCGAGCGCCGGGTCGTGGCCCGGATGCAGCACCGCCTCGGCCCCAACGTGCACGGGCCGTTCGGCCTGCTGCAGTCGCTGGCCGACGGTGTGAAGCTGGCGCTGAAGGAGGACATCATCCCCAAGGCGGCCGACAAGGTCGTCTTCATCCTGGCTCCGGTCATCGCGACCGTCCCGGCGTTCGTGACCTTCGCGGTGATCCCCTTCGGTCCCGAGGTGAACTTCTTCGGTCACCGCACGCCGCTGCAGCTGACCGACATGCCGGTCGCCGTCCTGTTCGTGATGGCGGTCGCGTCGATCGGCATCTACGGCATCGTGCTCGGCGGGTGGTCGAGCGGGTCGACGTACTCCCTGCTGGGCGGGCTTCGCTCCAGCGCCCAGATGATCTCCTACGAGGTCGCGATGGGCCTGGCCCTGGTAGCGGTGTTCATGTACGCCGGGTCGCTGTCGACCAGCGAGATCGTGGCCGCCCAGGACAAGTGGTGGTTCGGCCTGATCCTGATGCCGAGCTTCATCATCTACACGATCGCCATGATCGGTGAGACCAACCGGGCGCCCTTCGACCTTCCCGAGGCCGAGGGTGAGCTGGTCGGCGGTTTCCACACCGAGTACAGCAGCCTGAAGTTCGCCCTGTTCTTCCTCGCCGAGTACATCAACATGGCCACCGTCTCCGCGCTGGCCACGACACTCTTCCTCGGCGGCTGGCACGCACCGTTCTGGATCGACCATGTCTGGGCGGGCGCCAACCAGGGCTACTGGCCCGTGTTGTGGTTCTTCGGCAAGCTGCTGAGCTTCATCTTCGTGTTCGTCTGGCTCCGCGGCACGCTGCCCCGGCTCCGCTACGACCAGTTCATGGCGTTCGGCTGGAAGCGGCTGATCCCGATCAGCCTGCTGTGGATCGTGACCGTGGCGGGGATCCGGGTGATCACCCTCGAGAACACCATCGACCGTGAGGCCCTGCTGATCGGCGTGGGCGTGCTCGCGGCACTGTTCCTGGTGCTCTTCTTCATCCCCGACCCCGACCGCGACGCGGACCTGGCGGACCGTGGTCTCGAAACCTCCTCAACCACCGAGTCGACCTTCCCGGTGCCGCCGATGCCGGCCGGGGGAGCGGTGCGCGGCGCCGCCGCCCCCATCACGTTCGCAGGGGCCATCCAGCCCGCTGGTGAGGAGATCTGACATGCCCACCCTCAAGGAACAGCTCTGGGACCCGGTCTCGGGCTTCGGGGTCACCTTCCGCACCATGTTCAAGAAGGTGGTCACCGAGCAGTACCCCTTCGAGAAGAACCCCACGGCCCCGCGCTTCCACGGCCGGCACCAGCTCAACCGCTGGCCCGACGGGCTGGAGAAGTGCATCGGCTGCGAGCTCTGCGCGTGGGCCTGCCCGGCCGACGCGATCTACGTCGAGGGTGCCTCCAACAGCGACGGCCCCGATGGCGAGCGGTTCAGCCCCGGTGAGCGCTACGGCCGGGTCTACCAGATCAACTACCTGCGCTGCATCCTGTGCGGCCTGTGCATCGAGGCCTGCCCGACCCGGGCCCTGACCATGACCAATGAATACGAACTGGCCGACACCAACCGCGCCGACCTGATCTACGAGAAGTCCGACCTGCTCGCGCCGCTGCTGCCGGGCATGGAGCAGCCGCCGCACCCGATGCGGCTCGGCGACGAGAAGGACTACTACCGCGGGGTCTCGACAAGCTCGACCAGCGGTAACGGCCCGACCAACGGGGGTGCCGAGTGATCGCGTTCTGGGTCCTCGCGCCGATCATGGTGATCGCCGCCCTGGGCATCCTGTTCGTCCGGAAGGCCGTCCATGCCGCTCTGCTGCTGGCCGTGGTGATGATGTCGCTGGCGGTGCTCTACCTCGCGCTCGAGGCACCGTTCCTGTTCGCGGTGCAGATCATCGTCTACACCGGCGCGATCCTGATGCTGTTCCTGTTCGTGCTGATGCTGGTCGGTGTCGACGCCTCCGACTCGGTCGTCGAGACGATCAAGGGCCAGCGGGTGATCGCCATCGTGCTCGGCCTGATCTTCGGTGCCACGCTGGTGCTCGGCCTCGGGCAGCTGACGCTCGGCACTGCGGTCGGGCTCGAGAAGGCCAACGAGGGCGGCAACATCGAGCGCCTCGCCGACCTGCTCTTCGGCCGCTACGTCTTCGCCTTCGAGACCACCAGCGCGCTGCTGATCACTGCGGCCGTGGGCGCCATGGTGCTCGCGCACCGCGAGCGGATCGAGCCGCGCGAGACGCAGGCCGAGATCGCGGCGCGCCGGATGAGGGAGTACGCCGAGACCGGCGCGCACCCCGGTCCGCTGCCGGCCCCCGGTGTGTTCGCCCGGCACAACGCGGTGGACACCCCCGCGCTGCTGCCCGACGGCTCTCCCGCCGAGGCCTCGATCTCGCGGGTCTTCGCGGCGCGCGGCACGGTGCGGTCCGCTCCCGCTGACGTCAAGGCGATCCAGGCGATGGTCACGGGGGTCTCGACGAGCTCGACCGACGGGGAAACCGCCGAGGCCGAGGAGGACCAGCAGTGAGCGTCACGCCGTACATCGTGTTGTCCGCGATCCTGTTCACGATCGGCTGCGTGGGCGTGCTGACCCGCCGCAACGCCATCGTGGTGTTCATGTGCGTGGAGCTGATGCTCAACGCCTCCAACCTCGCGCTGGTGGCCTTCGCCCACCAGAACGGCAACCTCGACGGACAGATCGCGGCCTTCTTCGTGATGGTCGTGGCCGCCGCCGAGGTCGTCGTCGGGCTCGCGATCATCATGACCATCTTCCGCACGCGACGCTCGGCCTCGGTCGACGACGCCAGCTTGCTGAAGTACTGAGGAGCCAGCACCCATGTATGCACTCCACGAGGGCGCCATCCCGGTGGTCTCCGCGACCGATGCCAGCGGGGTCTTCAACCTGCTGTGGCTGATCATCGCGCTCCCGCTCGTCAGCGCCGCGGTGCTGCTGCTCGGTGGCCGGCTCGCCGACAAGTGGGGCCACTACCTCGGCTGCGCGAGCGTGCTCGGCTCGTTCGTGCTCAGCCTGACGATGTTCTTCACCGCGCTGGGTCGCGACGAGGGCCAGCGGTCGGTCGGCCAGCACCTGTTCGACTGGGTGGATGCCGGCAGGTTCCACGCCGGCATGGACCTCCTGTTCGACCCGCTCAGCTCGCTGTTCCTGCTGTTGATCACCGGTGTCGGTTCGCTGATCCACATCTACTCCATCGGCTACATGGAGCACGACCCGCGGCGTCGCCGGTTCTTCGGCCACCTCAACCTGTTCGTCGCCGCGATGCTGATGCTGGTCCTCGGCGAGAACTACCTGGCCATGTTCCTCGGCTGGGAGGGCGTCGGCCTCGCGTCGTACCTCCTGATCGGCTTCTGGCAGCACAAGCCGTCCGC